>ENA-UOWK01000126-UOWK01000126.1-bioreactor-metagenome-genome-assembly--contig:-NODE-126-length-94967-cov-25.115254_pt1 | contig 94967 bp, 109 predicted proteins | sample MGYA00238157_ERZ761612 | MGnify/ENA primary metagenome ERZ761612 (study PRJEB28901, sample SAMN06268035) | bioreactor metagenome | isolation source: Joint BioEnergy Institute, California, USA...
CCCCCCCCCCAACACACACACGCGCGCAGTAGCTACTCCGTAAGTTCTGTGTACATTACATAGCTAGGTACAGAGTACCTCTGTATGTCTCCGTAGACGAGGACAAAGACAGAGAATCTGGAGTATACTGCATACTCAAGCAGGACAGGAACATGGACTGACCGCGTCAGGTGATAGATACCATGGAGTACTCCGTACAGTATAGTGAGTTTGCTTCCCCAAAGAGACACCGAGCCAGACAAAAACATATCACGAGTCGACTCGACCCAACCCAGCTGAGCGGTAAATGATTTCTTTTTTCTTTTTCTTTCTTTTTTTTTTCTCCCATTTAGTTCTATCCCAGTTCTTATGGCGCCAGCCAGGCAGGTCAGGAGGACAGGGTCTCTATTATGAAGCATAAACTACGAAGTATTCCGAATAGTTTAACTTTAAACTTGGAAGGAAAGAAAGCAAAGCAAAAAAAGTAAATTATAGTAGTTCGTACAGTAGATAAAGTCTGAAGAGTTTTGTTTCAGCAGCTGTTTTGTCCCATGACTCCCTTCCCAACTGTTCCACATACATACATGATCTCGGTCAAGGACGCGGCGCGTGGGTTTGCTGGGGAGACAACGACGCCTGGACCAACTTCCAAGTTCTCTGTACGAAGTACGTAGCGAAGTATCTACGGAGTGCAAGTCACGACCGTACAGTACTTAGTTGTGCGGAGCTGGAGGCTGGAGAGTGGAGACCGCAGGAAGCACCGTAGACGGTAGACGTCATGTCTACAGATTAGAAGAGTCTCGAACCCCAAACAGACAAACAAAGAAAAAAAAAGAAAAATGAAAGGCAAAAAAAGCCGGTGAAAAGGATGGTCGGCAATTTTTTTTTTCTTCGCGCGTCCCAATTTTTGGGGACTCCTGTTTGTTTTCTGGGCAGGCTAGCCTTGTTTGTTAAGGTTGTCCTTTCACTTAGGCGAACTTGAACGATGAATGAATCCAGCCCCCCGGATATCAAGCGAGGGCTGGACTCGAGATGGCTGGGGTGTTCGTGGCCCAATTCTGCTGTGCTAACTCCGGAGCTCAACCAGGGTTCATGCCTGGAGAACCGATGGGGATCCCGTCCGTGGAGTCGTGGACGGTGGAGCCAGCAGTCACAGTGCTTACCGAGTCTTTATATCTTAGAGGAGAGACCAACGACGGGTGGAAGGCGTTCCGCCCGGGAGCTAACCTTGCCAGGAACGCACTCGCCTTGCCGAATGCGGTACTTGATCTCCGCTGCCGAGGTCCGATGAGTCAGGTGGATGGGCGCGTCGTCGTTTATCGTATTCAGTACCTTGGGTATCTGTGGCATTCTGCTGGCCCCTCTTCTGGCCTTTGGGGGAGGCTGCCAGTGCTGGAAATGGTCTTGGTCAAGCCTGGCAGGCCCTGTATATATGGAGGATGTACATACGGATTGGAACAGCAAACGCCTGAGATGCTGCTGTGATACTTCTCCTGTCCGTGACCTGATGATTACGCGAGGTTCCGGGGGATACATATGGAACTGTCGCACTCAGTGTAATTCCTTCGGGGACTTCGGGAAGCTCGGTGTTCATATTCACGGGAACATATCTATCCCGGAATTATTGTTATTATTATTAACAGTATTCGTTTCATGGACTCTGATCTCTGAGGGCTGTCTGAGGACGGGAATTCGGACCGAGATTGGAGAAAATTTTTCTCAGGTTGCTTTTCGCTGTACGGAGTAACGTCGGACAAATAAGCGTGTCCGGACCTATTTTCTCCCATCAAGACACGATGTTGGGGGCTTTTGCGAGTAGCATTTTTCCTTCCAGTGGGATTGGTCTGTGATCGGTTTTCCCCTCTGAGTTGTCAGTAAAGAGCGGGGGGGGTATATATATACGTGCTGTAATATTGGAGCAGCCAGCCAGCCAGCAACTGCTGCTGCTGCTTCCATCGCCCTCTCAGCGGTGAGGAGTCGGCCATATGCGGACATATACCCGCGACGGTTGTACGGAGACTTCGTACGTACGGGGAAGACACGTGCTGTTTGGACTCTTCGCCTGTGCAAGACTGTCGCAGATGCTCGCGACTATTGGGCGAGACGAGGACGTTGGAGTGGCCGCACGTCAAATCATGAGCTGTCGCCGGTCAGCCCTGCTGCATCTCGTTCCTGTTCTCCCACCACAGCATGGCACCGGTTACACGACTGCAGAGTGCCAGAGGCAGATGCAATAATGATGCATGGTGATGGCAGCTGCTGGCAGCGCGGTTCTCCTGGCCAGTCAGGCCCTCCGTGGTCGGGGCGTGGAAGGAAGCGGGCCGAGAACCTGGAGGCGGGTACGACCCTCCGTGGTCCTCGGTTGGGGGTGTGATTCGTGCGTGTCTGTAAGAAAAGGTGGCCGTGGAGAGAGGTCTGTCGTACTGTATTCAGTGTAACCGTCGTATCACTGGTTATGATCGTTATCTTTTTTATCCGTCTGCCAGTGAGATCCGTGGAACGAATGAGGTATATACCTAGGGACACAAGGGCTATATTTATTGTGTAGATACGCCCGAGTTGTCCCAAGAGGAAGGATATATTTATCTTCGGAGTAACTCTTGACAGCTCATCAGCTTGTACGACACGGACTTGCTGCCCTCCAGGCTCGTCACAGCCAGCTCCCGTGCGACTTCTGTTGCAGCGTTACTATTATTCTGTGAAGCAGGCCCTCATGTCCCTCACTGGTGGAAAATGTGATGATAAATGATGGTTATTTTTGTCCAGACCAAACGCCCATCGAGTTTTGAATCAATGGACTGTTGGCTCCTGATGTCAGATGATTCGGTTGACATTTCACAGAAACCTCCCTTCATGGATCATCTCTGGCGAACAGTAAGGCTCGTCGGCCCTATCAAACTCGCCCACTGGAGAGGCCCTTTTCAATTTTGCGAGACACAGAGTCATAATGGACGTGGCTGGCTGGCTTCCTGACGGTAATCTGTACGTTACAGAATCGGCGACCATCTCGGCATCTGCCCGCTTCCAAGCCTTCGATGCCCGCGCTTGTCATCATCCCACGTGCTGGCTGGGCTGATCATCAGTGTGGTTGTGCCGAGTCCTGACCTGACGAGTAGACTACCTCCGAGCAACCCCTGTGACGATCATCTTTCCGCCATTCATCCCTCCAGGCTTCTTCCGTCAGCCTTTCTTCGAGAATAATAATAATGCCTGTGGCTGGGAGGCTGGGACTGTCTGCAGAGGGCACCTCCACCTCTTGAATACGTCATCACAATGCGTCCAGAAATAATCATCAATGGTCGCATCGCAAGGTTTAAAAACGAAGCATCGACTGGTCACTACTGGTGTGTGAGATGGTCAGTCACTGACTCGCCTCGCCTAAGCCTTGCTGCTACTGGACCGTTAGGAGAGAGAAGAATCGAACTGTCTGGCATTGCAGAAACCTAAAAAAGTAAAAAGGGTACATCTTCCAAGCCATCTCCGCGCGGTCTCCGTGTTCTGTTTCCGCCCGTCGACGGCTGGAAGTTTAATTGTATCCAATCACCACGAGGCAGACTTCTTTCCACTTCTGGTACAAAGCTGACAAAGCCTTGGGAATAGTGCTAGGTGTGGGGACCTTTCAAAAGGATTATTTGGGTATGGATGTGCATAAGTGAGTGTATCAAGCTTCAGAGCGCGGAAGTTTACGTGTACAGTACAAGATTCGGTCCCATTCGCCGGCGTATTTTGGTTGCAGAACTAGAAGATCATGGGGAATTGCCTCTGACAGGTTGCGGAAACTTTTTCCTAGATAAATCACACCGCTGATTGCGCGCCATAGTCTTGTCTTCTTCTGCTCTTGGCCCTGCTGGCGGGTCTCGTATATATGCTTCCTAGGGCTCGTGGCAGATCTTGGGGTTTCCGTTTTAGGTTATGCAGTAGATGTATCAGATTCGGATTCCATCGTCTCTCGGCGAAATGTGGAGTGTTCTCCTGTTCTACCTAGGTGCTTTGCTTGCTTCGAATCCACACACGGACGGTTGTGTTGTAAGTGAAGCTGGCGGGTTGATGTTAATCAGTTAATTACTATGTAAGCTGATCAGTGCTGTATGTGTTCCTTTAATTTGCTAGGGAACTGCGGTACTAAATGGGGAATCCCAGGACACATAATTACTCTGAAATGCATCAGATATGCATATTTGTTCAAACATAACCACATGGACAAAACACGTGTCCGACTTACGTAGTCGCCCACTGCAATGGTCGTGGGAAACTCCCGAGGTCGATATCACCGTCTAGGACCTTTACATAATAGACGCCCTCAAACTACCTAGGTACCATATATAACAGAACACACGCCTATCCTCTGAGTTCGAATCCGCAACCTCACTTTGCAGGAACGGTGTGTCTATTAGGTGCGGTTTGCGGCTAATGGGAATTCCAGGATTCAGTCAGGGACTGAATTCATTTCTGTTCATTATTCTCTTTAGTTCTTTATATCTATTTCTTTAATTCCGAGCTTTCAATGTGTGGCAAGAAAGCTTGACAGAGTTGGTTCCAGTCATGGAACCTCCGTACGTTTTGATGCTGCGAAAGCATCGAATCTGATGATCTATTTCGTCCGGCTACAAAAATCCTGCGGGGACAATGTTCGTCTATGATGGAAGCAGCTAAGCTTTCCTGTCTCAAAATGTGGAGAATTGTGATGTCTTGCTGCTTAATAGCTAAAAGAGAGCCAAGGTCTCTGTCATCTCCAGGTTATGGTATAGGAACCAGGAGTCATCTTTGTGTCTGTATTCTATGTCCGCAGGGTCTTGGAGAAAATGTTCCATCTTGTCCACCCTACGAGGCGAGTCATGGAATCAAGCAGTTCTGCTCTGTAGCAAGGCCCAAGCTGGACTTCATTCTCTGTGATATACACAGAGACTTTCTAGCATATGAAAAGGAAAGCTGTGGTAGTTGCTGTTGCACCTTCATGCTACCCGATTTGGAAACAACTTCCACATCTGGCACGAGTCGAGAGGCGCTGTCTATGGCAACCTGTTGTCAGCGGTTAACGGCAAATGCCTTCTCAGTTGGCAGCTTCTGCCAGATGAGAAAGAGGAAGAGTCTGCTCTGAGTGCAACTGATGGACTTTGCAAGAGGTCTCTGACAGATTCAGTCCGCAACATTGGCTCTTGCCTCCTTCCACTCCTCCACAACCATCTGCATTTGCCAACAGATGTGACAATCTCCCAGACAGCGCTCCAATATTCTTCACTGTGTGAGACGGTATCCTCCGCATTAACTTCCGTCCACCACCACTGCTGAAGGTTTGTTCCTTCACTCTTCTTTCCGTCTAATACACCTCCCCCGCGCGTGTGAAGGTACTCCATTCACCAGCCTCTGTCCTCTTCTCATTCAACACTTTCTTTCATCCTCATAAGGCAAGTATTGTCATCAGTCCTCGAATCCCTTCTTTCTCGCGTTCAACATCCTCTTCTCTCGATCCAAGAACTCGGCGTCGACTTCGTCCAACGGACTGTGTTCTCCGTCCATCAAGAGACTCGAGACTCCACCATCCCCTCTCCCAAATCCGCGATCAGCTTCCTCGAACACACAAACTGCATCATCGACGCCATGTGGGATCCGGTATATTACTTCCTCCAACAGAACTCCCGTCATCTATCTTCCCTCAGCTTGCTGATAGATACCTATTCAAGGCCCCCAAAGCTTTCCCCAACCAGTGCAGCTCCAGCAGCCTACAACAAGCACGAGGCGCTGGCTCTTCAGCATCGATTCCTTAGTCAAAGCAAGTTCCTTTCTTGGATACATATACCTTATCTCACAGAAACTCGAGAGAGAAAGCCACAAGCTAACGCAGGTCTTCGATTATTAGCTCTGGAACCTCGTCCTCCGACCTTCCGCCATGATGATGGACGAAGTCGACTTTCAGCTGTGTTTGGACGTGGAGCATTATGTAAATGATACCCACCTAACTGTTTCCCTCCCGGGAGATTAGAATTAGATGGAACTCCTGCTGACGGAAAGGAAATAACGAACAGGCTGCTATCTCTCGTCGTGAGAGCGAGATTACTCCCATGATTTCTCGGGCCCAGAGGACTGCTGCTGCTCCTCTCTTTCAGGCAGTATACGAGACAACTCCAAAAGTTGGCAAAGCTCGACGAGCACGCGAGATGATGGACGCTATTTCAGATGATGAAACTCTCATGCCGCCACCAAACAAAAGGATCAGAACCGCGGAGAATAACAGGTCGTCGAAGGAGGATGAACTGGTCGACTTTCCCAAGTTCGACAGCGACGAACTAGCACGGCAGTTCTTCGCGGACCTGGAGCTGGACGCCTCCGTCCTAGATCTCTCCCGTTTCCAGTCGACGACGCCCATGACGCCTACGGAGAGCATCTATTATGCTTCTCAGGAACACCCGCACCGCTCCCCTCTCGCGCCGCTGCGGCAGGAGTTTGCCGCGGGCTGGACGGAGCCCTCGTGCTCCAGGAAGCGCAAGTTCAACCACGCGTTCGAGATCTACGAGGACCCCGCGGACGTGGAGATCACCTGGTCCGCGCAGTTCGACCCGAACTGGTACGCTTCGGCCAGCGATGACAAGGAGAACATAAACGACCACGTCGAGTACGAACAGATGGATCTTGACGACATGGAGGATGATGTTGTGTACGCGGCACACCACCACCCGTTGAACAACAGCAGTGGTAGAAGGAACAACATCCTGAGGGAAGAGGAAGAGTACGAGTACAACCCAGGAGGAGCTTTTCACGGGTTCCATCATATCCTAGGGTCATCATCACCCGGACACCACCACCATCGCCCGTATCTGGAGGATTATACCGAAGGAGAATCGTTCGACCCCGTCCTCTTCCCGGCGAGTTCGGCGTCCTCGTCTTCGAGCTCTTCTCCCTCTGAGAACTGGGGGGAGTACTTCCTACCGTCGCCTCCCCGCGCGTACGGTCGTCCTCGGAACAGGCCTAGGGCCCACGACTTTTTCTGATTGAGAGGATCCAACAATGATCTGCGGTGCGATGGCCACTTGGAACATGATGACGTTGAACACACGACACGAGGGACAAACATCAGGACGCAATCGATCTCACGAAGGTCACCTAGATACTTCTGTACATGGTATCTAGGTAGAGAAAGTTAGGCACTTGGGCAGTCGGTACGGTTACGAATATGAGGGGATCATGAAAGTGATACAGCACAACATGAGATTGACATTTCATTGTTAGAGTTCCCTGTCGATGCAGGTCGGATTCTTTTTTTTTTCTCCACGTAGGTGTTTGGTAGGAATTGTTGTTTGTTTTCATTCTGGCCTGAACTGGAGTGTTGGGGTTTTTTTTCTTTACACACCTATCGATCTGGCCATGCTTCTTTCTTTCGTTCTTTCCGGCAGTGGGTCGAGAGACTTCGTGGCTTCACTTCTTCATATTTATCCTGTCATATCATGGGACTTTTCTTCAAAATCAAAAGTCTGGCGGCCCAATTGGGACTTGGGCCCGTATGCATGTGGGTATGAATATGTATGTACAATATGAATCTTAGTTATCTTACCATGTCTCTCCCTCCTGCTCTGAGGCTGTTGGGCATGGTTCTTTTTCTCTTTCAAGTTTAGGGTCTTTTTTTTTTCAGGGAATTTCAAGTCAAATTAATTGATCAATTAGTTGATTATCATCTTCTGGGTTTACACGTCAGATATCAGTAAGCAGCGATTGATGACAATGTTGTAGCTTATCTATCTAGATAAAGTTCGTGTATATACTGCAGTTGATCCCGGTATGATACATTGCGTGGTGCGCCCTACAAATAGGGATCCTGGCCAGTCTCAGCCTTTTTTTATTTTAATAAATGCTGCCTTTTTATATATGCTGGCCATTCTTACATTGTCACCGACTGCCTTTAAGATACTCCGAATCTCTCTCTAGGCAAGATTATATAATATACCGACCGCTTCTTGATATATATATACCTTTTCTGTAGATCTAACATGATCACGTATCAAAAAAATGAAATAACCTAATAAAAGTCCTTTTTTTCCTCTTTTTCTTTTTTTAAAGATCAGAGCAGAGAGAGAAACCTGTTATTCAGCCTTAGTTTCTTTTTTCTTTCTTAGGAAGTCTCCTCTCTTTCTTTCTGCCTGTCAAAGAAAAAATAATAATAATAATAATAAATAAAATGATTCATTCAGGCAGTGAAAAAAAATTTCTAATCTAAATCTAAATTTAAAAAAGGGCAGTATCGAATCAAACCAAATCAAATCAAAAAAGCTGACCCCTGCCAGAGGTAATCAATCCCACTGGGGGAGACCTCCGTAGACAGATAGGTGGATGATTGATTGATTGATTGATTGATTGATAGACAATGGATAGATAGAAGGCAAAGAAATGATGATGATGATGGTGATGAAGGTCATGGATGGAGTATCAGACTAGCTGTCTACCTAGCTAGCTTAGCTAGCTAGTGTGGCGGCCGCCCAAAGGATAATAGAAAAAGAAAGAAATGAAGAAGGGAGAAAAAAATACAGGTAGGTAACTATCACCGGCCAACCGACTGCACGCCGGTGTCGATGGGGAATTTCTTGTGCTTCGCGTCTTTCAAAACAAACGATAATATGATATGGCAAGTACCTAGATAAATAAATTGATGAAATGGTATTGAGATCTTTCCAGAATGTCACGGCTGTGAGCCAAGCCAGCCAGCCAAGAAATGGGATCGAGGAAGTAGTAAACCAGACTACTAGTCTAGTAGTAGATCTTCTCCTCGTAGATGGGCGGCTCGCCCTTCTCCTTGTTCCAGCGGATCCTGTTCTTCTCGTCCAGCCAGGCGTCCTCGTCCGTGATGGGGATGACGCGCGACGAGTGCTCGACCTCCTGCCTGCTGACGCCGCCCTCGTCGCGCGGGATCCAGAGCAAGGGGGGCTGCGCGGTGATGGCCGGGTGGAAGTACGCGTCGCGCTCGACCTCGGGCGGGTACGTGGTGGTCTCCAGGTGGTTCGGGACGAGGCGGCGGAGGGTCGCGTAGTCAGCGTACCTGTCCGGGCGGAAGAACCTGAGGATGGAGTTCGGCTTCTGCTGCTGCTCCGGCTCCGGAGTTCCTGTCAGGCCCTTCTCGATGCAGTCGGGAGAGGACTGGCTGCGCTCCCGGCTGAGCAGCGCCTCCTCCTCCATCTCCATGTTCTTGGGAATGTAGTTGATGAGTGGATCCATCGCCTGGTTCAGCGACATGTGGTAGAGGACGGTGAAAACGAGGAAGATGATCATCAGGACCAGGGGACCAAGGGCCCTGTGATCGGAAGCCACTCCGATGGCGAACAGGCCGATGAGACAGCCTTCAAGGAGGTAGCAGCCAGTCGTTGTCTGCTGCAGAGCACGGATGTAGACCATGCCTTGCGTGTCGATGTCAGCGTTCGAGACGTACAGCAGGTTGTATCGGTAGGCGAAGTAGAAGAGATACAGGCCAATGGTCGCGAATCCGAGAACCAGCGGCGCGATGCAGGAGTAAGTGATCGCTGGAAGAATAATGGATGCTGTCAGCAGAACCATCATCGGAATCAATTGTGACGGGTTGGAACCCACCGATTACTGCGAGAAGCGTAAGGCTGGGAAAGACGGTTCCCCAGCCCAGGCCAGACAGGCTTGCCCATCGGTTGTACATCTTCCGCGGTGTGTTGTCCAGAAGCAATCCCAGGACCTTGCCAAGAATCAGCCCTGTGATCTGAAGGAGTGCCCCAGAGCTAAAGGACAGTCCTTGCAGGACAATGTATGAAATATAGAAGTTGGAGGCCTTGGGGAGGTTCTGCGCGAGCATATTGGCGGCCAACTGAGGCTGCAGAAGGATCTTCTCCACCACACTCGCCGCTGAGGAGGTAAGCGTCACGACGAGGAAAACCTGGACAACCTGGAAAGCGAAGTAGAAGTTCTGGGTCCTCAACTCCACAGCGGCCATGCTAGGCACACCACCCAGTTTTGCCATTACTGCGAATCACACCAGCGATCAGCAACTGTCTACCGGACGGTGTACCACTCACCAGGGTGTCGAACTTACGTCGAAGCACAATAGGTAAAAGGGCCATAAGTATAGACATGGCCACAGTTGGAAGGAGACCGGTGATTACACCCTTGATCCAATCTGGGACTTCGTCGATGAAGTGAAGGAAAGGGACTTTCTTCGTCAGGAAGTTGATGTTGGAAATTGTACCAACGACGGCTGTCGGGATGGACCAGAAGATTACCAGCGCCACCACAAAACCGATCGTTGCGAAATATCGAACCACACGCTCCCACGACCTAATGCGCAGGTTCGACCAGATGACTTGGGTGGGATTGAGGCCAATGTAGCGTGGTGCCATGTGCAAGGGGAGATTGTGAGCAACTAAAAGATCAAGTCAGTCGAAAATGCAGCCGGAAGCAAACCAGATAAAAAAAAGAAAGCATACCTGACTGGTAGGCCAACTGTGCATCAACCTGGGTGTGGAACTCAACGAACACGGACGGGACCAACTTGGCTTCGCCAGCACGGTGCCGAGCCTGGAGCTCCTCGATCTCCGGAGTGAGGCGTTCGATCTCGGATCTGGCCCAGTTGATGGTATCGACTTTCTTCCCGATAATGGGCGTCAGCCGGTGCGTAGGTCTGTCCGATGCCTTGATCCAGCGTGCGGCGACTGAGCCGGATTCCTCCGAGGTGTTCAGCTTTGCCGTCTCTTCGTCAGGAGGGCCCCCGCCCTTCTTCAGCGCCTTGAGGCGTGCGGCGTTGGCGAGTCTGATCAGCTTGATCTCGGCGGCCTCCAGCATCATGGCCGCCTTTTCTCTCTCCTGGACTTTCTCCTCGAGTTCGCTCGTATCTGTCGCGATCCAGACATTCTTGACCTTTTCGGCACCGAACATCCTCCGGATCTTTTCTTCACTGAGATAGTCCTCGGGAACCGAGGAGAACAGCACGGTCCTGGAGGAGATGCGGGATGCGTAGGGCGGGGAGAGTGAGTAGGCCTGGCGCAAGTTGATGTAGTAAATGCTCTCTCTGGTAACCAGGAAGAAGACAAACCCTGGAGGGTGGTTCGATTAGAGCTCCGAGTACGAACGTTCGGTCATGGCTATTGCTACCCACCGACAAAGATCCACGCCACGAACGTGTGGGCATAGTACCTGGAAACGTTACCCGCAACGTTGGACAAGCTGAGGATATCCAGCTGCTGACTGCCCCCTCCGCCGGTCGCGTTGACGGGGAACAGGATCGGCCAGGTGATGCAGCAACCGGCAAAGCAGACGATGGTCATCAGCTTGAGGTAGCGGAGCAGGAGGTACGCGTCCAGCGAGTGGTGCTGCAGCACGTACGTATCGGGCAGCTTGTACATGTCCACGATCCAGCCGACCAGGCCCGTCGACGACTCCGGGGTGCGCTCGTGGGGGCGCAACGAGCCGATGTACGTCCGGGGCATATACATCCGGCGCTGGCTGCGACGGAGGAAGATGAACAGCAGGACCATGACGGCGGCGACGACCAAGGAGGGAACCAAGGTCGAGACGAGACCCGAGGCGGAGTTGGACGTGTCCTTCGGGTCATCGTCCTGCGAAGCAGGTCAGCGCATTGTTCTATGTCGAGAGCATCTTGTCTCCTGAGGTCCCAATGCCCAAATGGCGCATTGGGATACCGCTTGACATAAGAGTCCGCCCATGTCGGTTCGACCGCGGCAAAGCAATCAACGACTTACATCATCACGTTTGACCAGCCAGTGAGGGCCATAAAGGCCCCCATTGTAGGTCGCCATCTTGAGAAGATGTCCTATTCCAAGTGGGCCTGGAGAGGGGACGAGGTTGCAAGTAAGTGGGAAGGGTAAAAGACAAGCACACCCTGTAACCAGCACAGCAAGGAACCAGCCAGTCAATCAATCAATCGCGAACAAAGGAGAAAGGGGGGAAAGAAAGGAAAGGAAAAGAAAAGAAAAGAGGAAAAGAGGGACAAGAAAGGAGAGACAGGAGAGGACAAAAAAAGAGAGTGTGTGGTAGCAAATGAGTGAAGGGGGGCACTCAAACAGAAGAAAAAGCCACGCGAGATGTGCTTGGTGATGGTCTTCCTCCCGCCGGAGCAGATGTTATTTTCTGCAGGACGCACGGTCTCCATACCATCCCCCGGGATGAGATCAAACATCCGGCTTCTCCACACGGCACAGGCATTCTGCAGCGGCGACGCAGGCCAGCAGAACAAACAAAAAGCCAGCAGGGACGTCATCACGAAGAGTTGGCGGAGCTGAAGGCGCGGTCAGGATAAGCGCAGAGCAGTCAACGATCCCTGGGAAGACTGCAGATCGATCTGCGATCCGGACGAGCGGCATCCCCGGCGCACCGCCACACTTGCAAACCAGAGACGGCGGGTTAGGATACAATTAATTAGACCCCACCCTCTGATGTTGATGTCCTAGGACCTGGATACACCAAGGCCTTTTTTTTTAGAGATCGCTGACATCTTCTTTCTCCTCCCCTGTTCCCTGCCTGCCAGAACCCCCTGTCCTTGAGCTGGCGACCCCTACTTTACAGATGCAGGGTTCTGAGCCCGCCTCTGGCTTCAGATTAAATTGTTGAGGTCTAGTCGATTGCATATGACGAGGCGCTGGTTGCACAGGATGCCACGGTCCCAGGGGAATGGATCCTGACGCCTGCGCCCAATGGCATGTCTCGCCCGGGGTCCACGGACCAACCGCGGACCGGGAAACGCCTGTAGATGCAAAACCCTGACGGCCCGCCCTGACGATCGGTACGATCTGATCTACACTCGACCTGCAACTTTGTTTTGAATGCAAGCTTCTATTTGAAATCACTGTTGTACAGTCTATATACTCCTCTGCCTGATGCTGCGGCCGACGTCCCACTGACATGCTCCGTACTATCTTATTTGCGGCCCTCATTTCCACCCTTACGCTTCTATGTCCCGATTGGGATAGGATACGACCGCCACATACCGCCTGTCCGCCTGGTTCAATGACGCTCAGAGAACAATCGGATTTCCTGGAGCAGACGCAGCCCACTGGTGCCTTGGGAGCGGTGCTTGGGCTCTGGCGCTGCGTAGCTCGCTAGCAACATTCCAGCATTGCATCGCAGAATTCCGATGCTGGCATGCGCCCATGCTCGCTCCAGAGACCGGGGCCCCCGCCTCTTCGCGCGGTAGTGTGTGACAGGCGTTTCCATTTGTTCTCCATGACCTGTCTGCATGCCATCTCCGGCACTCAGGAAGCCCACATGGGTCACGGGATGCCCATGGAGCGCAGGTCTCTGGGCCGTCAGCTGGTGTCAGACAGTCAGTATTCGCGAGCCTGGGGCCGCGGTCTCCCGTAGGATACCGCACACGACAGATACCCGATGCATGGTGTGCAGTGTACTAAAGGCCAACTTGCATGGTCTAGGTGCATCCTCGACAGTGTGCCGGGTCGTCGCGCCTCAAGAAGGGATGGCTTTGCGTAGCTCTTCCTCGAAGCTATCCACTCCCCTTATCGGCCGATTCAGCATCAAGAAGCTCAGGAGGATCTCGCTGAAGTGGAACTGTAGATCTGGTCTCAGTAGCTTGTGCATCTTCAGCAGCTCACCCACCGACCACGCTCGCTCCGGGTCCCTCAGGTCTGGGTCGTAACTCTCCTCCAGCAGCAGCCAGACAAAGGATTCGCATGCGGGATACCGGTCGAGCCGGTGCTCCGTCACTTTCATTACAAGATGGTCAAGGAACCGGGCCGTTCGGCTCGGCGACTCTCTGTGGTCCCAGAGAGCAGCCGTGATGTAGATCAGGGCCGCAGCGCGGCAGATCCGCTGGGTGGGAGCGTTTCTTATAACGTAGATGCGGTGGTTATCCGGCACCTGACTGGGGTGAGGCCCGCTGGAGAGAAGGAGATACAGCGGACTTTCCAGCTGGAAGACACTATGTCGCTGGGGGACAAGGGAGAGGAAACTTGGCCTGTTCTGTTCGATCATCAACCGCTCGGCGCTGCGCAAGAAATTCACGAGCCACCGGGCGCCGTCCGCGTCAATCCCCGGTGCACGTGGGACCGTAATGTACCGCACGTAGAGCAGAAATATCTCGATGGGAAGGCTCGATCCAGTCCGTGGCCGCAGGATTTGGAGGGCCCGGTCTGCGTACTCTTCGGCCTTGCTCTTGTTGCCGAACCGCTCTTCCTGCAATGACAACCCGGTCAGGGCCATTGCCAGACTGTCTTCGTCCATCAGCGGTACGCCTCGGATGGTTTGCTGAACGGCATGTTCCGATTGACCGACATGGAGCAAAAGATAGGGGTCATCGGGCCGATTATATAGTCTGGCCCGCCATCGGGACCCGTATGCAAGTATCACGGCCCGGAAGGCCACGGGGTGACGCATGGCGGTCTGAAACACCACATTTTTCATGTGAGAGTTCTGCCCTGACCAGTAGGTCAGCTTAGAAGTCCAGAAATCTACCAGCTCGTAGCCAATTTGATCGAGCGGAACAGGAAGGGTCCCGAAAGGGTCTACTTTTGAGGCGCTGAGCATGCTCGTCGGCCCCGAGCAAACCGGCAGGGACTGAGATGCAGTTTGGGCAGCGGCACATGGCGCTCCCGTGGAACCGGCCACGACCTGAGATTGAGAGTCCACGCTGTTAGCGCTGGCTCTTCGCGGCGAAGGAGGGGTTGGATAAAGATATTATACCAAAGCATTGCTTTGAGGAGCGTAGCTGCTTGTTGGCGAACCATCAGCGCCATCCTCGCCTTCCTGACCCGGCTTCTTTCGCCAGGGCAGATATCGACTGGACCGAGCGGACTGCTTGTCGGCGTTATTGGCAAGCTTGCTCTGCTTACGTTTCTCCCGGATATGGTGTCGCATCACATGAGCCCGCTTCTCTCTGGTGGACGACCCCTGATCGACAAAGTAGAAGACTTGGGGCTGGTCCGGATCGTCCTGGGAGACGACTGGACGCCTCTTGGTCCTGGGCGGTTTGGCAGGCTGGGCTGCGCTGCTGACGGGAGCACCTGCTGAGAGAGTCATGCGTGAGCGCCGCGCCCTGGGGGAGGAGGTCTCGAAGAAGACAGATCCCTACTGTGTTTGCGTGCCCCCGACGGGGCCTTGGACGCTGCAGACTCCATGGCTGGGACGTGGCCGCTGCCTCAACGCTGCGATACGAGCGGGAAGAAGAGGGAAAGGTCGTCGGTCAGCGACGAAGGACAGCAGACGGGGACGGTCAGCAGGACCTCCTGTCGATATTCGAGGCAGCCATGGCGCGGAACCCAGCACGGCATGCGGGATGCTCCGTCTGCGGATGTCGACGAGGTCGACGAGCAGCCGAGCAGCACCTTCCGCGGCGAGTTGGCGGAGGCCAGGCCGTGAGGGGGCTGCGGAAGGTTGGGCCGCTTGCCCGGATAGGGGTAATACCGGGCCGGCCGCTGGTTGGCCGCCTGCCCTTAGCGCCGGCAGCGCCCGTCGGAAAGCGTCAATCAGCATTCCTATTGGCCGCCCGCGCAGCCCTCGGCACCATGACCTTTTGCCGCATGCGGCTAGCGTGCGCCCCTCCTGCAGCGGCCGCCGGCGCACGGACCCCCGGCTGGACCGGCAGCGGCATGTGCCCCGGGCCTGGCGTTCCTGCTTCCCCGTGCGCCGCGCCCGGAACGCACGTCGGCCCGGCCAGAAACCACTTTACGCGTCGCCGTCGCTCCGACGTTTACCCGACGCGCCGCGCGTCTCGCACGTGTCGCTCGAGCCGCCCGAAACCGACATACAGAACAGAGCAGTGTGCAGCTTCGTCCCTCCAGCACCGCACCCCGCTGCTTCGACGGCCACGCCCCCCAGACACCCCTCCACAGCCCGCGGTGTGTCTGGTCGCCCTCTCCCACCATGTCCTCCCTCTTCGACGCCGTCCTCCAGTCCGAACTGGGCTCGACGGCCGGTTCTCGCGACAGACAGTTTCCACCTTCAGACCAGCCGCCCAGCTCCCGGCCGCATCCCCTCTCCGAGAGCAATGGGCCCATGAGCGATGCCCAGGCCTTCCCCGATGACGAGGTTGTCGGCCCCAATGGCACTGCGGCCAATCGACTGCGCAACCCGTACGCCCCTCCCCCGCCGCCGGTCGTCGACCTGGCCGGGGAGAAGGTGCAGCAGGCCTTCGAGGAGCTGCTGGAAACCTACGTCGAGGAGCCTTCGTCGTCGGCCATCCCGCCGTCCTCGGAGATGCTGAGCGACAAGTACTACATCGCGCAGATCCATGGCATGAGGAAGTTTGGGCTCTCGACGCTCTACGTCGACTTCACTCACTTGACGTCGAACCAGATCCTGGCCGAGGCCATCTCAAATCAGTATTACCGCTTCCAGCCCTTCCTGACCAAGGCCCTGCACAATCTGATCGCCAAGTATGAACCGGAGTACTTCGCGGCCCATCGCCAGGTCAGCAGCGTCTCGTCCCAGGCCAGCTCGTCGGTGATGGCGGCCAACGCAAGCGTGTCTGACAACCCGGAATTGGAACGGTCGATCCGGGAGAAGACGCGGCATCAGCAGACGGACAAAGTGTTCTCCCTGGCGTTTTACAACCTCCCCCTGGTGTCCAGGCTGCGGCAGCTACGGACGTCTCAGATCGGAAAGCTGGTCTCCGTATCTGGAACGGTGACCAGGACCTCTGAGATTCGGCCCGAGCTTTCCCTGGGCACGTTCATCTGTGAAGAGTGCAAGACTCCATGCACCAACGTCGAACAGACTTTTAAGTACACCGAACCGTCACAATGTCCGAATCCAACTTGCGGTAACCGGTCCGGCTGGCGCCTTGATATCGGAAAAAGTACCTTTGTCGACTGGCAGAAGGTCAAGCTGCAGGAGTCGGCGCACGAGATCCCGACCGGCAGCATGCCCCGTACGATGGATGTTATCTTGAGAGGCGAGATGGTGGACCGGGCCAAGGCTGGTGAGAGATGCATCTTCACCGGTACCCTCATTGTCGTGCCAGATGTCAGCCAGCTGGGGCTGCCTGGAGTGCGGCCCCAGGCCGTTCGTGACAGTGGAGATGTCGGCGGAGGAGGTGTCACCGGTCTGAAGTCACTGGGTGTCAGAGATCTGACCTACCGTCTGGCCTTCCTGGCGTGTATGGTTACGCCAGACAACACGACTCCTGGCCAGCCGGCGAACCAGCAATTGAGCGGTCAGTCGAATAACATTTTGGCTTCCTTGAACCAAAATGACCAGCTCGAGGAGGATGAAGACAAGGCCCAGGAGGCCTTTCTCCAGAGCCTTACTCCCTACGAAGTCCAGGACTTGAAGAAACTGGTGCATTCCGAATACATCTATTCTCGATTGGTCGATTCCATCGCTCCCATGATTTATGGCCACCGTCAGATCAAGAAGGGATTGCTTCTGCAGCTGATTGGAGGTGTCAGCAAGAAGACAGAGCAGGAGAATATGCAGCTCCGTGGAGACATCAACATCTGTATAGTGGGCGATCCATCCACGAGTAAGAGTCAGTTCTTGAAGTAAGTGTTCTGCAAATCCCGCCTTCGCGTGACCTATTACTAACGCCTCGATTTTTAGATATATCTGTTCCTTGAATCCTCGATCAGTCTATACCAGTGGAAAGGCATCCTCCGCTGCTGGTTTGACTGCCTCTGTGGTAAAGGATGCCGAAACTGGAGAGTTCACCATTGAGGCTGGTGCCCTGATGCTTGCCGTAAGTGGTCATTCCACCATACCAGCGCCAGAGCTCCCAACTGATTTAACACTTGGAATCCCAGAATGGAGGAGGCATTTGCTGCATTGACGAGTTCGACAAGATGGACATCAGCGACCAGGTCGCCATCCACGAAGCCATGGAGCAGCAGACCATCTCGATCGCCAAGGCAGGCATCCACACCACCCTCAACGCTCGCGCCCCCATCCTCGCCGCCGCCAACCCGATCGGCGGCCGGTACAACCCCAAGGCGACGCTGCGCGCGAACCTCAACTTCAGCGCCCCCATCATGAGCCGATTCGACCTGTTCTTCGTGATCAGGGACGAACCCAACGAGACCGTAGACCGCAACCTGGCAGAGCACATCGTCAACGTGCACATGAACCGCGACGAGGCCGTCCAGCCGGAGCTCAGCACCGAGCAGCTGCAGCGGTACATCCGGTTCGCGCGGACGTTCCGGCCCGTCTTCACGGAGGAGGCCAAGGCCCTCCTCGTCGAGAAGTACAAGGAGCTCCGCGCCAACGACGCCCAGGGCGGCATCGGCCGCTCCTCCTACCGCATCACGGTCCGCCAGCTCGAGTCGCTGATCCGACTCTCCGAGGCCGTCGCCAAGGCCAACTGCGTCGAAGAGGTTGTCCCCAGCTTCGTCCGCGAGGCGTACGACCTCCTCCGCCAGAGCATCGTCACGGTCGAGAAGGACGACATCGAAGTCGACGAGGACGAAGAAGAGACCGCCGCCGCCCGCGGCGGCAACAACAGAGGCCCCGACGGCGACGGCGACGACGAAATGACCGACGCGCGCGACCGGGACGGTGACAGCCCCATGCGCGACGAAGACGCCGGCGCCGGCGCCGACCAGCAACAGCAGCAACAACAGCAGAAGCAACCACGCCAGAAGACGAAGATCACCTACGACAAGTACATGAAGATCCTGAACCTGCTCGTGCGGCGCGTCAACGAGGACGAGTCCACCACCGGCGAGGGCGTCGAGCAGGAGGAGCTGATTGTCTGGTACCTCGAGCAGATCGAGTCGGAGCTGAACAGCGAGGAGGAAATGGAGCGCGAGCGCGACCTGGCGTTGAAGGTACTGAAGAGGATGGTCAAGGTTCGTATACATAAACGTATAATATATACATATAATTTATGTGATCAGAGTTAGCTAACTATCGCTTCTCCACACAGGATAACATCCTCATGCCCATCCGCGGCGAGGGTCTCGTCGACCCCGGCGAGGACGGCAACCAGCAACAGCAAGGCGAGACGGCGCAGCAGAAAGTCGTCTACGTCTTGCACCCCAACTGCGCGATCGAGGAGATGTGATGATTGATTGATTCTTTTCGATGATCAATAATAATCTTCATGACACTTTCAGCAGAATGCATGCATGCAACTTGCATCGGTTGATAAAAAGAGTGAGTTCGAGGGAACAAAAAAAGAAAGAAATCGGACACAGAAAAACAAAAATAATGAGTGAGCGACGATATCTTTTTCGTTCTGTTTTGTTGGGCAGTGGAAGGGAAGGGAGCGGAGCGGAAGGAAGGGGCCTGCATAAAATAAGATATGATGATATGGATGTCTTTTAATACTATAAATTCATCTATCCACCCATCGGGACTAGGGGACCTAGGGGGAGTTTCGGCTAGGTTAGGTTAGGTTTAGGTATCTACTGGATGACAGCTCTAGATGGATCCAAGCTTTCCAGAGGTCCCGTGAAGTTTACAACTTCTTTTCTCCTTGATTCAATCCGAACAAATACGATGGCAGCCGGCTCTGAGGTCGAAGCTGCTTTTTGAGGTGCTCTACAGTGCATCTGTAGAGACCATTGTGCCTCTCAAGAGCAGAGTTCTCTCACTTGGAACGGTGCGCAAACAGCTTACGACGGCCAAAGAAAAGTCCACACTATTGTCGAGAGCATCATGGGAAATGTAGCGGACAGCGAGGATATCCTGCTCGATCTGGCCATGTTTCTTTCTGGAAGTGGGCCGACATTGGGTGGTTTTATTTATATCGTTTATTTATATCGTTTAAAGAGCGCTGGCAGTGAAGTTGGAGAGCACCTGAAGCATCGAGTCAACACCCTGTCAGTGGGTCTGGCTTAGCACATACCGGAGAAATTCTTCTGGGATCAACCGCAGTAATATATCAGAACTGTTGCACTCAGTCTTGTGGCATCCAAGTCGACCAAATATTGAAGGGCAACCATATGTTCACGCAGATTCAAATTCGGATGGGGCCTACCGGATAACTTCTTCAACATCTCACTGGGGGTTCACCAATCCAATAATGACCTGCTGGTCAATCTCTTGATCAAATAGACTACTCTTGTACTGCTTTGCACAAAGATCTATCGTATTTTCTATCTTTCCCTTACTCAGTCCTCAGTTTCTGTTTACTGAGGATTCTCTACTGTCTACATCGCACACCATGGAACCCGATGGTGGTGAAGAGATGCCCATTCCATCATTACCTCAAAATGACCATACGCCTGGAGACAGCATGCCAGCAGAATCGGCGATCTCGTTGGGACCATTGGAACAGTCAGTGCCGGCATCCTCACCCGCCTCAACCCGAGAAGACAATAGCTCTGATCAAGTTTCAGCATCTGGTCTTTTCGTGGCTTCTGATCCAAGGGCAGACGGCGCTGATCAACAGGATACCAGTGGACTTGGTTATACGCTAATACATATGTCAGAAACCCAGGAGATCATTCCTGATATTTTGCCTACCAACGTTGAAAACCATGATGAAGGACAATCCGTGGTCCCGTCGGACAAACCGGTTACTGGCAGGCTTCTTAGCGTTGACGACAAGCTACGAGAGACGATTGAAGATCGCAGAGCCCAGGCAAATGCGAAAGGGGCGCTGGCCAGGGCCCGCCTACGGCTTCAGGGACAAACGACCAATTATGTCTCCGGGCCATCGAAAGCTTCTCAGGAAAACGGAATTGTCTCGAATGGAACCTACGAATTGCGAATCCGCTGATCCAGAGTCCATAGACTGGACTAACGAGGCTGAGACCGCCGTGGCGGATGAAGAGTCAGAAGAGTAGGTAACCTTTTGAATTTATCTTTTTACATGGAGGAACTTACATCTGTAGGTTTCGAATTGCCGAAAGAGAATTTAAGAGAATCTAGCGTCCTACTCTGGAAGACAAAATCAAATTCGAGATAGCAAAACGCAAGGAGGCTATTCGACGAAACAGGCTCCTTAGCCAGAAGCGCCTCGAACAACAAGAGAATAATTCCGTCGATAACCAGCTGTTTTGTTCGAAGGATGAGGGAGACAGTCCTTCACACAAACGGCCCAGCGAGAATGATGACGGCAACCAGTCTGGAAATCATGACTTTTCTACACCAAACCAAGCTGACAACCACAACCAGCCTCCAATCAAGAGAAGAAGATAAAACAGAATATCAGCTCATGAAAGACGACAGAGTATCCAGCTTGGGCTTGAAGTTGCCTTGTCAAGATCCAAGAAGGCGACTACTATTCAACGTGGTCGGAGAACCGTGATAAGTGCGTCTAGGGGCAACTTCAACGCCCGAAGATCTAACCAACCTCGAAAGGCAAACGTTGGCGACAATGTGAAAGAAAAAGGCAAACCTGGTGGTAGAAAAAAGTCAAAAGCGGACCATCTCGATTTGGGATCTCTATTCAGTTCCGACATAATTCGGGAAGCGCATGCGAACTCTGCAATACCCCCAATTCCTCGCTTCACTCAGAAGAATAAAGAGGAAGCTTTCAAGGAACTGATAGCGAGCATTCCTGCGGCCGACCAGGATGAAGCGAGATCGGACAAGAATGCCGTCATAGAAGCAACGAGGAAATTCACAAACAAGGCCCGAAGCGATGGCAAAGGAGGATGGAAGATAAAAGGGCTGAAAACAAGTCTCTATCATCACCAGGTTCGGCTTCTCCTATCTATAGGTACTTACAGAAGTCAACTGACTTTTCAAAAGCTTTTGGGAGCAGCATTTATGGTATTTCTCTACATCTGACGTTTTTGCAAACTCATCACGCTGACTTCTGAAGCGCGATCGAGAGAACTCCTCCAAAAAGCCCTTCGGCAGCTTCCTCTGCGATGTCATGGGATTTGGGAAGACAATACAAGCATTAGGTGATGATGCTCTCCTCAAATCTATTCTTCCATTGCTCTGCGTTCTAATATGACTCAGCGAATATCCTGGATGGGGCGCCGGCTGACGCGAATGACCCTGAGAGAACGACGTTGATCGTGGTACCGGCCCATCTGGTGATCCACTGGTATGCTCTCGTATCTTGTATAGCGACAAAAGAAGCTAACCGCACAGGGCAAATCAAATTGCGCGGCATTGCGAGCCTGGTGCTTTGGGACCCGTTCTTCGTTATCACGCAAAGTCGAGGATAACTACTCACGATCCGGTAAACGATTTCCAGATGTGCGGGGTCATGTGAGACAGATCCATCCTCACTGGATTTTAGATCACTGCTGATGTATTGCCAGTATTACAACATATGAGGAGGTGAGGAGATCGTATCCCGATTCCAAGCCTCCTGATTCTCTGAAAACCGAAGAACATATTCAGCAGTGGTGGGAGCAGCATTACGCACGCGAGGCGGGGCTTCTCCATCACATAATGTTCAGACAGATTATTCTTGATAGTCAGTGAATTCTATTTGCAATTGGCCTAGCTACTAATACCAGCTTTTAGAGGGACATATGATCAAGAATCCGGAGTCAAAGGTCTCCATAGCTGTCCGCGCTCTCGTTGGCCGTTACAAGTGGATTTTGAGCGGAACTCCCTTGCACAAGTAAGCGTTTATATTCATCTATTTCTCTGAACCAAAAAAAGTTGACATTGTGTCCCCAAGTTGCAATGAGGAATTTTATCCCTTCGACTTCCTAGATGTCCCTCAAATTGGCCGCTATGAAGCCTTTGTCAACAACTTTTGCCGTGTAAGCATTTATGAATAAACCTATCATGTACCTTCTAACCCGATTTTACTGCCAGGGGGACGAGATGAGCAACCAGCGCCTAGTCAATATAGTCCGCTCAATTCTTTTTCGAAGGACCCATTCAGCCCGGTTGTTTTCGTTGCCCATTCTAACTCTCCCGGATATCGATGAGCGGACTGTTGAAGTGAGCTTCTGTGATGCCAAGAGAAAATCTATCATATGATAGTTAGAATGTTTATCGATCGTATTAACGGCAAGCTGCAACATAGAAATATCTCTTTGTCGTCAGCTAGAGCACGCTGACAGTGAGAATAGGTTTTTTCCGGACCAGGGCAGAAGGAACCGCAGACTCGCTGCATGCTTACCATGTTTCTAAAACTCCGCATGCTAGCAAGTCATCTCCTCGCGGCCCAGGACGTCATCAAATGTTTGGCCTCGGGGACGCTTATGACTGAACTCCATCGTCTTGTAGAAGGTGGAAGGCAGCAAGACGATCCAACACAGATTATAGTGACGCTGCTGGATGCATTGACATCAGGAACTATACCCTCTGAATCCATCCAATTCCCAGAGAAACAGCTTACCCCAGTCAGCGAGGGACTTATTGGTCAAATTCAGAATGTTTATGGCCAATCTACACCACAGTGGAGCGTGGGAAGAGCGGCTAAGGCGAACGAACTGCCCCAGCTGCGGTTCAGTTCCGAGGCATGCATTACTACCTCATGCATGCATGTTTTCTGCGAAGAGTGCCTCCTGCTGCTGAGAGAGGGAGCGGAAAGTTCGGGGCTCAAGTCGCCTTTGTGTCCCATATGCGAGGTAGAAATTGAATATTCCGCACGCTGCAGCTCCATTGAAAATCTACTTGCCGACATCTCTTCCTCTCTGATTCCTCAGCCACGTCAGGCGAAGTAAGAAGAAACAACGACAATCCAAGCAAAAGCAGAAAAAGAAAGGAATATTCGATGACCCCATTATTGTGGACGACGACGATGACGACGACATGACCGACTGGATCCCCATCGTCGGGCATCTGATGCCCGGCGCTAAATTGACAAAGGCGCGGGACATCGTTGCAGCGTGGCTTGCTGAGGCTCCGGACACGAAAGTCGTCATTTTTACCCAGTTCCGCAGCATTATTGAGATCTTCCGTTTCATCTGCGAGAATGAGCAATGGGGGTACGCTCTGCTGACTGGGGATATGTCATTCACCCACAGAGATGCATCCATGCAAGAATTCAGAGGCGAGCCGGAGTTGAGAGTGATGATCGCGTCTCTCAAAGCCGGGGGGATCGGAATCGATATGACCATGGCCAACAAATGCATTCTCGTCGATCCATGGTGGAATGAAGCTGTCCAGCAGCAGGTAGGTCCAGGGACCCGCAATTCCCTCTTAATTAGTAATGCAATCTTTCTGACTTCTCCAACTTTTCTCAACCACGCAGGCATTCTGTCGTCTCTTCCGGATCGGCCAGGTGAAGAACGTGGAAGTCGTCAAGCTGGTGAAAGACACAATCGAGGACTACATCCTCGACATGCAAATCCGGAAAACGGCGAAGATCGACAAGACCATCGGAGAGGCGGCTCTTTCTAGCAGGCATGTTCCTCCCCTCTTCCCCCTCCTATCTGTATATCCATGCAGCCTTCTATCCTCTTCTCATCTCATCATTGTTTTTTTTTCTGTGTAGCGCAATGCATCTAACGCAGTCGAAATATTTACAGGGCTACGATTGCCGAATTGCTCAGGATGTTCGGTGAAGTGGATGAAAACGAGGCTGGGGCATTTACGGTCATCATGGATGACTAAGTTAAGGACGACCAGCAGGATATAGGGAGAGGTTCATAAATAAACAGGTACTGCATTTATCATATCGACTCCAAAGTTCAGGGATCTTTTTTTTGCCCCTAGCCCTCATTCCCCCTTCTTTCTGCTTCATTTTATTTCCCCTTTTTTTCTAGACACCTCATATGAGACCAAGATTGACCTATCTTATCTTATTTGCTGCCCATGCTTCTCTGAAAGCAGAAGCAGCAAAGAAAGAGAAGGGAGAATCCCTACATACTCATTCCATGCATATGCGCATTAGGCACACACCTAACCTCCTAAAGCTCCCCTTTTCTGACTCTCACGAAAACAAACGCGCTGTTTCCTGTTCCCTAGTTAGCTAACTAGTTGGTTACCAAAGCTCCAATTTTTTTTATTTTGATTTGAATGTCCACTTTATTCTTCTCTGCGCTACAATCGCCGTTCTCAGATCAGATCATATCAGATCCCAGAGTGGATTGGATTTGATTGGATTGTGGATTCAATTGAGTTGGATAAGGTATGGCATGGTACACCTAACTCAGAGTACCTATAGGCATGTCACCGGTGTGCAGGTAGAACTGGGCCCGTTACATACATACATCGATCCATACACCCATACAGAATATACCCCTCGTGGAACTAGATCTGAAGACAAGACATGGCAGTAATCCATTCATTCAATCAGAGATACCTGACCTAACCTAACCTAACCGGAAACTCCCCTAGGCCCCCTCCCCGAGTCCTGAGTGGATGGATAGATTGATAGATAGAGATGACTACCTAATAAGAGACATCCGTATCATCATATCTCACTTATGATATGCAGACCAACTGACAGGATGTTGACTCGATGCTTCAGGAATAGATTTAGCAAAAAAAAAGACTCCTCAGTTTATAAATGACATCTAGACATGCTTTGTTCCTTCTTTGGCATTCCATACAGGAAGAGGAAAAGATAAAGAGCAGCAGCAATGCTCCAAAACAAATTGCTTCTAGAGCTCGGCCCCCAAGCTATATGTGAGTTAGCGTTCCCGCCCTCGGCCTCACATCCCGTGCTGTCTATATCAGAGGGTCGTATTCCTCGACAAACAGCGTGTTGACTCTATCTATTAAGATCGGTAGATAGGATACGGGGATTTTGGGATCAGACGGGGGCGGCACGGCGGAATGGCATCAGGTGTTTGCTGTTCCGCGACAATATGTAACCGGCAGTTACGTTATCTTATTAGAAGGAGAGTTCGTGGACCAGACATCAATTTAGAGGTTCCGTAGTGTAATGGCTATCACAGCGGATTCTGACTGGCTTCACAACCAGTTGGAGCTGAGGAACCACTGTTCCGCTAATCCCGGTTCGATCCCGGGCGGGACCTTTTTTGTTTGCAAAAGAAAACCCTGCTTCTCTCATGTTGCGTTAGTACCCAATCTTTACGATTTTCATAATTTCATATCTTCATTTAATTGTTTTTTTTCTCTACTGCAAGCTCGGAATTCCAACTTGCTCATGTCTACAAAGTTCACCCCGACCCCAAAGAACACCACAAAAAGAAACATGCCCCAGCATGCGGCCATGCCGCAGTATCAAAACGTCGTCGTGGTCTATTCCTATGCCCGACTAACTCAAAATCGTAGCTCCGTCCCCGAATCTTCATCCAAAGTCAGCAGAGCCGAACGTGAACAGTAAAACATACATGGAAGGCCGAAAATCGATATACTACATAGTATGCTCAAATGGGACGTCCCCTGCTGTTATGAGTGCCCATTTCCGCATAAATATATGTCAGCTGAATGCTCTTCTGCTATATTATGTAGATTAACCATGAGGACATATGTCCATTCCAAACCGTCGAGTGTGCCACTCCGTTCAAGCGTAAATTGGGACTAGCGTTTTGCCACCTGGAGGTTTAAGAAGTGAGTCCAATTCGGGTACACCATGTAGAAAAGGAACCTTTCTATCACAGTTGCTCCGCATATCAGCGCCGCCAGACCCGTTGAAGCAGATTCGGTATCTCGCGCGGATTTTCCAGCATGCCCTTGTCGGTGCTCTTCCAGCGTCTCTTTCTACCCAAAGGGCAGGGAGGGGTCTCATGGCGACCGTTCGGATATGAATCCACCGATTAGTAGGATATTTCAGTAGCAGCGTTTTCTACGATCCTCACTTCAAAGTATCAGATTAGTGTTTCGATACTGGAATCTCACTTCAGGACAAAGTAATAGATTAGATTGAAGCTATCCATCCATCTATCCGTCAAGATAGATATGCTGACGGTATTACATCGAGCGCAAGAACCAATCAACCTATTACCCTGCCCCATCCAATGCATAAGCGAGGGAGCGTCCAGGAGTCCATGCCAGCACTAAATGCCTTTGACCCATCTCCAATGTGGAATTTGAAATAAGCCAGAACACTGTCCTGCCAATCTCAAGTTGCAGATCCGCGGTGCGCATAAACAAAACAAGGAAGCAAGTACAAAAAAAACCGTCATTAGAAACTAAAAAATGAAAACGCCTAGCTCGATTAAACACACCGTTGGAAAGCAACCTTGACATTGGTAGAAGAGAGATCGACCATATTTCAAACCAGATTGGATTCGGGTTCCGTCCGGTTGCTCGTTTTTATATTCGACCTGAGACAAGTGGAACGTTGGAGCTGGCTTCTTGATGTGGCATTTACCTAAAATGTCCTGGCCCTACCATCCCACCTCTGCCGTCACCGTTTGCTTGTCCAAACATCTCAAGCAAGTGCCTCGATGAAGGCGGCGGTCCAGGCGGACCGGAATTGCCGCTACCGAATTGACCTTGTCCTACATGGGGGAGACCCATGTCGGGAGGATGTGGCATCATTGGGAAAGCAGAAGGGGGAGGTCTATTCATGTTCATGTAGCCCTGCGGAGCCATCATGCCTGGTGGAGGACCAAAGCTGGCGGATCCGTTACCATTGGTACCGCGTGGATAAGGCTGGCGGTCGTTCGATGGAGGCATGCTTCCGTGCATAGGCATCGGCCCAGATAGAAAGTTAGGGTTCATGCCACGCGATGGATTCGGAATCCCTGGTGGAGGCGCAAGAGGGCCCGGTCCGCCACCCTGCTGCGGCGGAAGTTGGTGCCCTGTCCATCCCGGAGGAGGCATCTGATCGAAACCTGGAGGTCGCTGCAGAACCATGGGGGGTTGACCATGGCCCTGAGGAATCCTTCCTGCGGTCGGGGTGTTGGGACCCTGACTTCCCTGTGGGAATGGAATGTCATCAAAGTAGCCCATCGGAGGACCGTTGGTAGGTCTTCGATCAACATCTGGCCTTTGCATGTTGGCAATAGCAGGATCATTCAAGAAGTTTGGAGTCTTCTGCTGCTGCGGCTTTTGCATATCCTGAGGTCGAGACAGCAGATCCGGTGCATTCAGCATACTCGGTGTTGGACCCGCACTCTGCAGCTGCGGGTTGCCCTGAGGTTGACTAGTCACAGGCGACGAAATTTTGACCTGTTGCATCAGGCGGAGCAGGTTTTCCCTGTCTCGATTTTGAGCCTGGGGGTCCCTTTGGGCATTCTGAGAAACCAAAGTTTCCAGACCAGGAGGGGCCTTGTTCCTAGCAGAGTTATCTTGGTACATCATGTAATCTTGTCGACCAAATGTCTCCCTAGCTGGAGATGACAACGTAGTTCCGGGTCGCGACTGGTCTGCCTGACTAAGAGGTGGCGGACGAGGCTGCTGCGAGCTGTCAACCTGGGGAGTAGTGTTGCGTGACTTGCTCCCTCCAAGCATCTGTAAGATGCGCTGGAAACCTTCTTGATCAGCATCAGTCGCGACTTGGCGATCAGGTTGAGATTTTGCCGCGGAATCCTTGCCAGCTTCAGCAGGAGGACTGAATAGTCCTGCGAACCGGGACGATTTCGTTTTCGTAGACACCGTGTCCTTCTTCGCCGTGGAGTCCATCAAGGCAGGCGTGCTTGTACCTTGGGTTGCTTTATTGTCACCCAACAATCCAAAGAATTTGTCCAGGCCTGAATCGATCTGGAAAGGGGTGCTGAGGTTGCTGAACATCTCGCCCTCGGTAGGTCGACTTTCTGTTTTCTGAATATTTCGGGCCGCCTGCTCTGGGGGAGTTTCTTTCTTTTCTTCTGCCGGTGGCTGCGCAGAACTAGCTTTCATTCTTTCCTTCCAACGCTGGAAGTCTTCCTGCGTGCGAACCGGTCGGGACTCGTCCCGATCTGTTGAATCCATCCATTCAGGGTCTTGCTCAAATTTGGCACCACGGTTCCAATCACGATCAGCGAGCTGCCTGTCTCGGCGCCAATCCCTGCTCCGTACTGAAGGTTTCTCTTCTTCGGTGTCGGGCGCATCCTGTGCATTGTCGTCGCGAAACCAGCTCTGTTCATGCCTGCCTCGTCCTTGACCATCCCGTTTGGAAGTATAGCGTCCTTCCTTATCCCTATTTCCCCGATCGTGACTCAAATCCTGTTGGTCCCGGTCTTTGTTGGAATCTCTACTGTCCCATCGGTCTGAATCCCCGGTACGTCTCGGCCTTCGGTCCTGCTCATCCTGGCCAAAATTACGACGGGGTCGTCCGTTATTCCAGTCATCTCTGTCATCACGACCTCCACGTCTACCGTTTGCTGTTCCTAATCTTGTGTCCCGCCTATCGTTATCTTTGTCCCCGGTCTCCCTGTCCTTGAAGAACTTTTCTCGAACGTTATAGCGATCGTTCTTGGCGTCATCTGAGTCATTAGCCTTTGACCGGTCGGTGGAATCGATAGATGATTTCCCAAAGATACGAGAAGCGGAGGAAAAAGAGGTCTTCGGGGGTCCGAGAACGATATCCTCTGTACCGTGAATTGAAAGCACATTAGTAAATGGCGCATGGACAGGACTCTACCAAGACAGAATAAGGCATACCTGAGTTTGAGCCACGCGAAACATGGCGTGTCTCGAACAGAGAAGGTCGTCGGTTTGTATTATTCTCACTTTGGTTGTTATGGTCTCTTGAGTTTGTCGTTTTCCGTTGCGTTGCTTGATCGGAGGGCGGACTGGTGATGATTATCGTGTCAGTCGGAGATCGCAAAGATGGATATCAAATATATATATTTCTTACCCCATCCATTGTTCTATCGGTGGCAATTTATCTGGTTTGGTGACCAGAGGCGATGCGCGCAGCCGTAGCAGCTCATCGATCTGGTAACGGCGTGCCATGAGGAGGAAAGTGTGTGAGTTATCGATAGGCGGGGGATATTAGAAAGTTCTCATGGCACAGGGAGATTCCGACGCGGCAAATAATAGCAAAGGGGGGGAGTATCTGGCTTCAGGGAGCGGGCTTGGGGTAGACGTGCTATATAGAGGGGCGTTTTTTTCGGAGGGCAAGCTGGCGCTTGCCCAGTGGCAAGAGGGCGAGGCTTTCGATGGTCTCAACGGGCGGCAATAGCAAAGGGCGGTCAAAATTTTCCAAAGGGGGGTTTTCGACACCGATTCTCCGAGTATTCAGTCGGACTCGAGGCGATAGAGAAAGCGATAGGCGTAAGAGGACGGTACGAGCTACGGGCGGGCGAGAGACAGCAGAAGGTTGCGAAGGTCGGAGTCTCCAGCTGTTCTGGCTGGCTGCCGAAAGGGGAAAGTTCGCAGGTCGGGCATCGCGCTCCCGAGCGTTTTCTCCGCCTGGACAGCGGACAACAACCAGCTGGACACGACACCTCACGCACAGCGCAGAACAGAGCCCACCTGATATACCACATGGATGGAGATATATGGTCTTGTGTTTTAATTAATTATTTGATTTTTGGAGCTATCTAGTCCTACCAGCTGTCGCACAGGTTCAGCCACTTCGGAAATCGCCCCGTTCCTAACCGTTAATATCGAAGTCCCGGCCTTGCACAACAATGGCCACTCCCATACATAGAATATACTCTCATGAAGCAAATACTTGATGACGTATTCTGGTCTTATCTTTTATCTGATACTTGTCTACCCTGCTATGTGCTCCACAGCCCGCGGCACTGACGCGCCACTCCATCTATCAACCCGCTCCCGGTCGCAGGAATCGTAGATGGCGCTGGTCAATGCTCGAGTAGTGGCGTTGTTGCTGGAGTCCATGCCCGCGATCTGGCTCTCGATCCAGCTGATGGCCCCTGCTCTGGTGATCAGGGTCGAGCTTCCTCCAACCTGCGTCGCGCGGAAAACAAGATGCAATATCTTCTTCTTCGTGGGCTGTCCCAACGTCGGGGAGCTGTATAGCGAGAGGACTCGCTCAAAGACGTTCGCACGACGGTAGATCTCCATATCCTGCAGCTATGTCAGTTGCGAACCGCAGACGATTGGGGACAAGAGCTGCTTACATTCGGCGTGCGAAGCCCCTTCACGAACACGTCTAAGAGCCAGTTGATCTCTTCGAAATAACCGTCGTCGTAGTCAGGCTCGTGCAGCAGGATTTTATCAATCCAGTAGGATGGGATCTTTCCAATCTCCCAGTATGGAGCTTTCTGGAGGAACAGATTGACCTTTGCGTACAATTTGTGTAGTGGGTTGCTCAATACCATCACGGCACTTGCAGCAAACTCTCCGACTATGAACGGAATGGGAGCCTGGAGGCCTAGCCGGTTCACCGTTTCAAGTAGTTCACCGGACAGTATGTAAATAGAACGCCATTCCATGTATTTCGAGTCCTAAAGTTATGTTAGAATGGAGAAGCTATCGCCAGAATTGAACGACACTTGCCTTAATCTTGGCCATAAAACGAGAAATACCAGCATAGGCCTGTCGTCTGACCTCCTCGTGCTCGGAACATAGACAGAGGATCAACTCTCCGATACGGCCCTGGTCCACTGCTATCTCCGGCTCTAGCCTCTCCCACTTGTGCAGCGCATTATGATTTTCGCCTTCCGCTGGTAAACCGCCAAATATCTCGGAGAGGTCTACAGATCTTACGGCCTTCGTCCCGGTCTCGGAATTCTTACGGTCAGAACCGCTGTCCTCATCGTGCTCGCCCTGGTGGCCTTCCGTGGCGTTCTTCAGCGCTTTCTTCAGAAGCGACTTGGGCTTCTTGTGCTCGGTCAGTTCAGCAATATTATCCCGGACAGCTTTCAGCGCTTTTTCATCCTCTCCTGCTTGTTTCAAGTCCCCAAGCAGCCGCGCAATCCAAGCCGCAACAGATTCCTCAGTTGCTGCGTCGCCATTCTTGACAACAAACTGCCACTGTTCATTGATTGCAGCAACTATGAGGCTAATATTCCGAGTTCCGTCCTTAACCAGAGAATCAGCAAGGTCTTGGTAGTGTACCGGCTTCTTCACTACACGACAGAGGCAGTTGTCGAAAAACGCCAGTTGTGCCGGAAGAGAGTCGAAATCAGAAGCCTCCAGGCTTGATAATAGCGCATCAAACGAAGATTCTGCACTTCGCAGGGCAGAGTTCTCTACCAGAACAGCTCGCAGTAAGCTGCGAATCGGCTGCTGGGAAGATTTATCGGAAGCTTCGACCAAAACCTTCAAGATGGAAGTAAATGCTGAGTATTGCAAGGATGCTGACAGTAATATTAGTAAGGCATACGATCAAAGATAATGGACAGTCATTTTTGTTCTTACCAGGCTGCTGCCACCAACGCATCGACATGGACTGCCGTGCTATCTTCAGAAGATTCTGCAACTGGCTGAGCAGCAGCTCAGAATCCTCTTTGGATAGCTCAGGCTGCTCCAACCGTTTCAGAACATCTACCAGAACCAAGGAGACGTCAAAGTTCTCTTCAAAGGCAATAGTAGGCACAACTTCGTAAAACATAGACAGTAATGCCGCAACTGCATCCAGCTGCTGCAGATCGTCCTTGGACGTTCGCCTGAACAGGAGGACGGCATCCTTCATCGGGGGGCAACGACGACAAAATTCCGCGACCAACTTCGACGCAGCCTGGTTCCAGAACGGCTGACCGAGCCCGTGGTCAGCGTTGAAGACTTTCAGGACAGCCTGCAACTTTCGAAAAGCGACAGTCAAAATCCTGACCGCAAATAGCGTGATAACCTCCGCATTCTGATTCAGGCATCTTGCCAAGATCTTCTGCGTCAGGGGCCGTGGTAGGATATTTTCGATGATGACTGAGACAGGTGGCGGCATTTTGGGCACCTTGTCTTTCCAGCCGCAGTTCGGTGGCACCGGGAGTCTCACGGTAGAAAAGAGGAACGCGGACTCTCCCAGCCAGGCTGGCGTGGGCTTCGGGTCCGAAGTGAACATGGTTCGTTTGGTGAAGAAATCAGCGACGAGCTCCGGTGCGGCTCTGAAAATCGCCAGCAATAGCTCTATCTGAAGGGAATCTGACTCCGGGCGCAGGACCTGGGCTAGCGATGATAGGATACCATTGCGGACGGGCACATTCTCTCTATACTTATCAACATAGACGGCAGAGTCAAGCCCGAGTTCGATCGACCCATCGTCTTCCGTCAAGAGGGTCTCAGGATCGCTTCCGGTTGGATACCAGCCGGTCTCGGGCAGCAAGACGCCCAGCTCTGGGGTCGTGCAGACTCTCATTAGAAGCTTGTGTATCTCATTGGCGATGGAGATGCCATCTGGGTTTGGCTCCTCGGATTCCCTGTCGTATCCGTACAGCGTCACCAGGCGTTCCAGGTTCCCCCGGTTGAAGAATCTAGTCTTAGACTTCCGGGGAAGAGAAGTGTCATTGACGATGTCTTTTTCAATGGCTCTTATGATGTCAATGACGATGTCCCGGGAGTCTTTCCTGATGTATTCTAGGAACGCTCTGATGACCTTGTGCTGATCGATGATATCGCTCTTGACAGACACGTTCTGAAACCGAAGGTTTGCGAGAACGTACCGCTGGGCATTCCGCCTGAGGGTTGACTTCCGAGACTCATCGAGAGTCTCTTCAGTCTGCGCCTTGTTGGGGGTAAGAAAGATCTCAACCCGCTTGAATGTGATCTCACGTTTCGAGTAGGCCAGTCGTGCGACCGCGCCGCCATCGAAACTCACAATCTCGGTCAGGAGACGGATGCAGGGGGATATGAGATGCTCTTTGGCCTTGGGGGAGGTGAGGCCCTTGTTCAGGAGCCTTAGCTGTTCCTTCTGCAGCAGGTATTTGCACAGTGCCAAGCCAAACTCCCGGAAATCCAGTTGACTGGAGATGGTCTTGATAAAGATAGCCAACACAGACGGCACTGCAAGAAGCAATGACTCATGGTTGTTGCTTTCAGCATAACTCCAGGTCTGGATCAGATCCGGGAAGCAGATTGCATCTTCTTCATTGAGTTTAGAAAATTGCGTGTCGCAATAAGCTTTGAGAATGCGGAGCTTCCTGGCCTTTTCATTCTCCTTCTCAGACTGACTGATTGACGTAAGAAACTCCTTAAACTTGTTTATCCCTACTACAGTCAGCACAAGATTTTCATTTTATGTTTTCGTCTCCTTTCCGTTGGTTTGTCGAGACTCTCGAGGCATCACATACCATGCTTGGCCTCTGTGGCACTCTGTTGAAAAACGAGCAGGTCCCGCAGCTGCACATGTGACGTGATGCTATCAACGCTCTCGACCACAGAGGACGAATTTCCGTCTGTGTCGAGCTTCCTTCTCTTCGCCCGAGAAGACTGCCCGTCAAAATGCGCCGCCATGTTTGGTGGTGTTGTTGCACCTAAGATAAAGATAATCAAAGGGCTTGAGAGATGTTCCCGAGCAGAGTTTTGCGGCCCCTGATTGGCCACTGTGGGAGGACGCCACAAGCACGGGGTGTTACCAAGATCGCATGACGAAGGCGGTGACTACGCAGTTAGCTAGTAAAAGGGCTGGAAAGGCTTGATATTAATATCGTTTCTTTGATGGAAAACAGCAACAAAAAGTTCTTCTCGAACACTAAGAAAAAAAAATGGGTAGAGACCCGCCATGGATCTCTGTTCCAGGTCCCGCCCGGGATCGAACCGGGATTAGCGGAACAGTGGTTCCTCAGCTCCAACTGGTTGTGAAGCCAGTCAGAATCCGCTGTGATAGCCATTACACTACGGAACCTCTGGAATATATTTGGTCTGCCGAAAAGAGACTTTTCATCTCAGCCAGCTCCTAGTGAGGTCAATCAGACCCAAGCAACATCACATCTACACCATTTTCGACATAAAATATTTTCATCCCGTGCATCTCTTTAAAATATATAGAAACTGTCAGCTATTTAACAATGCTCCTCTTTCCCTTGTTATCTTATTAAAGAGTTTAAACTAAACGATTAATAGTTTGGCCATTCTAATCTGATTCACAGCTGCAACCTGGCTTCCAATACTTATGTTGCCTCCGTACTCTGTCAACACTGCCATCTTCACCAGCTGCGTAGAAATACAGCGCATAAACAGCATCATTATTCGCCACATAGGGCGTGCCATTGTCTTTCCGCAGTGTCAGCTCGACCAAGCATCTGCGCTCTGTTCCCAGGCATATATATATACTTTCCGCTTTCTCGCCACATGTATCATGCCATTTCCAGCTGTTGTCGCTCGCAGTAAAGCTTCCCAGAATATGGCATCCATTCCTATTGTTTGTCCGAATACACGGATAACTGCAAAGGGGCGAGATGCGTTCAGCCTTGATGCTACCGGCAAAAACCAGGTGAGTTTCCGAGGCACCATGGCATCGATCAATAAGTACTCGTACAGGTCTATTCTGAGCGTCTAATAAACAAATCGTATCACATGCACCATATCTACTTAGCTGTCTGTAATGAAATCCTTATCTGGACGCTTCGATCCCATTTTCAGTCATGAAATCCGATTGCTGCGATTCCGGCAGCTACAGTGCAGATCTATATACAATACATACCAAATTAAAACCCCACACAATGCAAAACGCCCACAATAATAATAACAATAATAATAATAGAGATAGCTGCCCCATCCACGCGTGAAACGATTATATCAAAATAGCGGATGTGTCCCAATAGAATATGGGTCCACACCGAAAGGACCCAGGCACGTCCCGCAAAGATGCCCGTACGAAGGAATATGATGGCGAAGATCAACCCCAGGTTCCACCACCGCCACCTCTGCCCTGTCGTCTCTGCGCGGAGAGTCGCCAGTCGTCCTCTCCCTGGAAGCGGTTGTGAAGTGGCTGGATGCGTTCTGCCTTCTTGCGCTTGGAGAGCCGGTCCGTTGGTGCCACTTTGAAGAAGGTCGGTGCTGCTTCGACAAGCCACTGAGAGGAACATTAGTACCCGAGTGTCGTAATGATATGGGGGAATCTAGAAAGAAGGATCAAACATACCTTCGGTTCAATAGCCGTCGCGCAATGCATGTACTCCTTCGTTGTCAGAATCAAAGTGTGGTAAATGACATGCTCCGCAGACTTTCCAAACAACGCTGAACTGGGATGCATATAGACAGGGGTGCCTTCGACGAGCGTCTTATACCCTTCCTGAGGGTCTTTGCGGGCCGCATTTCTGAAGAATCCGGTACAGAGAGCCTGCCGAACCTTTGTGGTGTTCCTTCCGCAAGAGACTATGCGGTGATGATACCGATCCATGATGCTCACGAGCTGCTGCCGAATATCCTGAGCACGGCGCATCTGCCGAGCCTGGATGAAGTTCTCGTAGCACCAGGCGTTGCTGTAGCCTGAATTCTTCCAGCCGTTGTAGACATTAAGCAAAGTTAAATGGTCCCCGTGCGGATCATGGAACTTCGCCTTCTTCTGGTCCGCCTGTTGTTGCTTCTCCCTTGGACGATAGAAGACAGACTGCACACACAGCATGGCGACGATACTGAGCATCTCATCAGAGCATCCCATTTCTACTGACGCTAGAAGGACCTTGGAGAGGGCCGGCTCCATGGGGAAGTCGGCCATCTTCCGGCCAAGTCGGGTCAGAAGCCCCTCATCGTCAAGAGCGGACAGCGCATACAGCTCCTCAAGAGCAGTAAGCATGGTGTTCGTAGGCGGAGGATCCATGAAGTCGAAGTGGAGGAGATCATTGATTCCCATCGCCTTCAGCATGAGGATAGTATGCGCCAGGTTTTGACGCTGGATTTCAGGTATGGTTGTTGGTAGCATCTCGGACTGATAGGCAGCTTCAGTGTACAGACGGAAACACTTTCCTGGACCAGTTCTTCCAGCGCGCCCTGCGCGCTGCTTCGCCTGGGCCTGCGAGATTGGCGTGACCACAAGGGAGTCCATGCCAAGCTTTGGGTCGTAGGCATTCTGCTTGACGAAACCAGGGTCGACAACATAGTAGATATTGTCAATCGTAATCGAAGTTTCTGCGATATTCGTAGCAATGACGACCTTTCTACCGCCCGGCGGTGCTGGCTCGAAGATCCTGCTCTGCATCTCAGAAGGCAAAGCAGAGTAGACGGGTAGGATCACGAGTTCAGGGACCTTGGGACCCAGAGCCTTCTTTCGCTCATATAGAATCTCGCAGGCAGTATCAATTTCTTCTTGGCCAGTCAAGAAAAGAAGGATATCACCTGGAGGTTCCGTAAGATGGATCTGCATGACAGTAAGCAGCGCCGCATCGAGATAGTCCGTTTCCGGCTCCTTCGAGTACATTATCTCGACAGGGAATGTCCTGCCAGGTATCGAGAAAATTGGGCATTTATTGAAATACTCTGAAAACTTTTCAGCGTCCAGAGTAGCAGAGGTTACGATGAGCCTAAGGTCCGGCCTCCGCTTCACGGTCTTTTTCAACAGACCGAAAAGCACATCGGTTGCAATGGTGCGCTCGTGAGCTTCGTCAAGCATGATCACAGAATACCTTTTCAAATCTGGATCGAGAAGAATTTCCCTTTGGAGCATTCCATCGGTCATGTACTTGATCTTGGTCTGAGGGCTGGTGCAGTCCTCAAACCGGATCGTGTACCCGACCTCCGCACCTAGTCGGCAGCCAACCTCCTCAGCGACACGCTTGGCGACTGACATGGCTGCTACGCGGCGAGGCTGAGTGCACCCTATGATGCCGTTGTTCGCAAAGCCTTCTTCGGCGAGATATTGTGTCAGCTGGGTGGTCTTTCCTGAACCGGTATCTCCAACCACGATCAACAACTGATGCTCTCGCACGGCATCAATTAATTGTTTGCGGAATTTGAAGACCGGTAGGCTTTCACGCTGTTGCTTGATAGTCATGTCCGTTCTCTTTCCATATGATTGATTCTTGGGCTGCGTGACCCTCTTCCATTCCGGTATGGAGTCATCCGACTTCGTAAGCTGGGCAGCCCGAAGATCTGCCGCAAATTTCCTCTGCTCCGGAGCAACCATAGGATCTTGCCATTGTGCGGTGAGATCAATTTCAGCAGCTTGTTCCGCAGCTCTGTCTAGAGCTTCCTGCTGCCTTAGTTCCCGCCTCTCCTTCGCCAGATTCGTGCCCGCCATAGCAGCACGATTAAGCGACCCATCGGGGGCTTTGACGACCCTGATGGGGGAGAGCTCCAGAGACTGTTTGGTCTGCCCAGCGAGGAAGGGAGGCTCCTCGTCTCGGACTTCAATATCGATATCTTCTTCCTCCTCAAACTCGCCCTCCCCGGTGACAGTAGCACGGTATTCCTCATCGATGTCGGGATAGTCAGCGGCGGAAACGGCACCAGAGGCGATCAGTTGCTTGATTTCCCATCTCTCCGGAGAAGTCAAACGCTTCCTGTTCTTCATCGGCTTGCCATCCGTATCTTCGATAACTGGAACCTCGGAACTCAAGTTTCCATATCTTTCTCTCGCACTAGCCGCGTCAAGACGCTCCATATTAGCACCGGAGGCAATGCGCCGCTGGGGAACGAGATCGCGGCCAGTGACCTGGTCAACTTCCTTCATCGACAGACCTATCCGGGAACCCTGTATGCTGATGACCTTGACCTTGACGGGCTGGCCTCGCGAGACAAGGTCCGACGGGTGGTTCACTCGTGCGCCTTCTTGCATTGCGGAAACGTGGACCAGACCATCCACCTTCCCCCGGACACCCAGAAGGTTGACGAAAGCACCAAAGTCTTTCACTCCCGTAACGCGCCCGTCGTAGATCTTGTACAGCACCGGCTCATCGTCCAGCTCCGGGGTTGGAGGTCGTCGGAAGTAGTCTTCGTCTTCGTCACGGTCCCGTCGTCTCCGGCGCTCGCTATGGCCGTTGCTGTAGTAGTCGTCATTCCGAACCTTATGCTTGGTCACTGATCTTCCAAACTCGTCGACGTCGTCCTTGCGCCTGTCGGACCGGCCCCTGCTCCGCGACCTGGAGCGCGACCGGTACTTGTCCCTGCGTCTCCCGCTGTATTCGTCGTAGTCCGGACTCCTGCTCCGTTTCCTGCTGCTCCTCTCGCCGTTTGCCCGATTCCTCTCTTCCCGAGCTTTCCCTGCCAGGCCCTCGAGCATCGCGAATGTATCATCCATCGCGCCGGCCTTCGCATCCTCCTCATCGGCAGGCTTCTTTGGTGGCGCGTCGTCCTTATCATCCCATCGGGGTTCCTGGTCCGGTAACGCAAGGCCCTTGAAGATGCGCGCCTTCTTCTCGAGAGCATCCAGCGCGTCCATGTCACTGTTCTTCGCCGCGGAATCGTTCGCCACGGTCTGCTTCGCCTTGTGCTTGGGATGCATGGTCAGGACGAGACGGTCGATACTCTCCATGAGGCTCTGGGGGAAATCGGCCCCCATGGCCTCGAGGTTGCTCTTGAACTCGGCGAACGAGCTACATTTCAGGTGCTGGTCGATCACGAACTCCGCCAGCGTCTTGTCGTTGATACCCAGGTGGTTCTGGAGCTCGTTCGTCACGCGAGAGACGAGCGAAAAGAGCTCCAGGGACTGAAGGTCATCCATGGCGGGGACCTGGAGACAGAGGAAAGCGACCGACGCTGTGTTGGAGGCGAGAGAGCGTGCGGGACACCCTCCTGTCGACGGGCTGCTTTCCTATGTCCGGCGCGGTCTCCGGGGCGGAAGCTCCTGTGGCGGAAAATCGTTGTGGCGGTTCCCGAACGGGTTAAGCGCCCTCCGCCGTGAGCCGGCTGTTGATAAGCGATAAGATGGAATTCCTCGATGCGGGCTGCGTTGAGCTATATCTGAACTTCGCTGGTCTCACAACTAGCTTTTCAGGCATCCACATCTCTGGCACATGGTTCACATATGAAAATAGTTCAATCGATTACATCTTAAGTAACATTTAAACTTAGACGGCCCCGGAGGCCTTCGATCTACCAACTGATGGGCCGTAAAGAGTGAGGAAAGAGTAAATGGCGATCCCACCACAAATCCCCTAGGCCACTGCATGATAGCCCATCGTAGTCCATTGCCCATCTAGGAATCAATACATATCTGCCCTATATCCTGCTCATGGTACAGTACATGCACATAAAAGAACAACATCAGATGAAACATAATTTTTTTCAATCCTTTTTTCTATTTTTTTTAGACCTCTTCCCAACCTTTTTCCCAACCCATATACTCTGAAGACAAAACGCCGGTTCTTTAGAACACTTTTGAAGTATGGTACATGCAGATGGGATGCCGATGTGTATCACACACCTTGACCCCCACCCTATATCATAAAAACATGTTTTGCCCGGGGAGAAAGGGGATGGTCCATAGAGTACAAGAGAAAACATGTCAAATGAAAAGATACAACATACAGTGCAGTGATATCCAACACTGGCCTCCCCATAAGTTGGGGCTCCCAGATACGACGGCCATGCAGAACGCGATTGGCGGTCGCGACGTAGATATTTGATCTCATCAGAGAATAGAAAGGAGAGAACGGATCCTCACTCATTGAACAGAAGGGGAAAAAAAATAACTGCAACATTGCAGCGACTGAGTCGTTAGACCGTCTCAGACTATTAGAAGGGCCGGCCGATGATGGCAAATAATCTTCACTGTTCCAGCGCCTTGCTTGCAGTGTGTTTGTCGTTTTCGTCACTTTCATTGCTTTCTGTGTTCTCATCGTCTTCGATATCTTCATTGCTTTCTGCGTTTTCATCGTCTTCGAAATCTTCCTCGCTCGCGCTGCTTTCCTCGCTTCCTGCGCTTTCCAAATCGTTTTCCGCAGTCGAGAGGTCAACCGGCAAGCTCTCTTGATCCGTATCCGTGGTTCCGATGTTCGCTTCGGCGAGGAGCCGCTTCTCTTCCAGCATCTGCTTCTGCAAGGCTATCTGCCGGCGGAGAGAGGCGTCCTTCCTAAGTTTCTTGTTCGCTGAAAACTCGGTCAGGGCTCTCATCATTCTCTCCTCAACCAGCTCCTTCACATGACCCGCGAGGGTTCTGTCCGTGAAAATACCACCACATCTGTAGCTCAGCCAAGAGTACAGAATGATCGCTCGATGCAAGCTTTCCAGGTCGCGCAAGTATTCCTTACTCCCCGACACGGGTTTTTCCAATATCTCCAGATTCAACTCGGGGATATCCAACAGACGACCACCCGAATTTTCGGCGACACACCGGGCAAACGCACGGGTAACCCTGCTCGATGCCGGATCCTTCGCATAGGTTGGCGCAGCCATGAAAACAAGCTGGTCGTCAATCCGAAGGCCTGGCACGCCGTCGATCAACTCTACACTTTCGAGTTGCGGGGAAGGGTCACACATGAAAAAGAGGGGATGCACTTGAGAGATATCCAGCAGGCGCTTGAGGATATATTGAAAGGAAACGTTGGGCGGGAAATAGGCGGCGAATTTCTGCAAGACAGGGTCCGGAGGGAAAATCCCTGCAGCAGGAATTGGAGGAGGCTCAATGCTCATTGCTTGTTGGATATATGGAAGATCGACATCTTCAAGGGACGTTACCAGACCGATGTTTGCCTCACCGTCGTCCGATGAACCGGCATCCTTTCGAGTGTCTGCAGCAGCCGAACGATACCGACCTGCGCGCCCAGCAATCTGCTTGATCTCGGGGACGGTGAGCCTCACGAGCCCACCTGGAACCCTCTTGATCAGAGTCTCGAAAATAATCCGCTTGCAACTCCTTCGCGGCAAGTTAACATTTCAGTCGCACGTTTCTCGAAGAAGGAAGAACTTACAGATTTAGGCCCATTCCAATCGCATCGCTGGCTACAAGAAAGTCATAGTCATTGTCGGGATCATTGAAAAGGTTTGCCTGCTGCGTCCGGATTTCGGCCGGCAGGCTTCCATAAATAATTGCCGCGCGTCTCCCAGTTGCCTTTTCTATATCGGCTTTGAGAGCGTGAATTCCAATACGGGTGAAGGAAACGATGCAGTCTCCCTTCTGGAGCTTTTTCAAATCACCCTTTAAGCTCGTGTCCATAACTTTCAAGGGATTCAGCCTCTCGTAGCGATGGATTTTGAGTGTATCTCCCGTGAGAGCACAAAGCTCTCGGATGAGAGGCACGGTCCTCTCCTCACCGCAGAGATGCAGCTCCATGGCACGCGCACCCAGAACAGCCCGAGTCCACGCCCAACCACGTCTTGGGTCTGCGATCATCTGGATCTCGTCGATGACCCCAACCTCATACTCACGCCCGAGGGTCACCATCTCGACCGTATTGCTTATGATCCTCGGGGCCTTGTCCTCTGGAAATTTGACATCGTCCCCAGTGATAAGGGCGCACGATATCCCTTTCGCATTCATTCGGGTGTATACTTCCTGGGCGAGCAGTCTCAACGGCCCAGCGTAGAAACCCCTCTTCGATTCCTCGAGCCGCTTCAGAGCGTGGTACGTCTTTCCCGAATTAGTAGGGCCAACGTGTAGATGGATCGTCCGGTGCATCGAGCGAGCCTGCGGATACCACTCAGCCGGGTAGCGGAGATCGGCGACCTTCTTCTGTTCCGCGAGATTGGGCGTTGAATACTTGGCGGTGATGTCGTCTGCGCGTAGAGCATACTCCAACTCGCGTCTCAACCCCACCATCCCGTTTTTGAGGTACGCTTGTTGAAGAGAGGCCTTGAGGTGCCTCAGAGGACCCCATCGCGAACCGGTCATACGGTCCTCCACCTTGCAGGCATTGAGGACATAGCGCTCGAACCTGCCCCAGCCCTGCAGCAGGGGATCCTCTGGATCCAGCGCTGACTTGAAGTCGCGCAGAGCAGATGCCACAATTTCGGAGAAATTTCGAGAGACCGCGCTCTGCCGGATGCTGATGCCTGCATCCTGCCCAGCCGGCAACAGTGACTTGCCGGAGGGAGGTTTCGCACGTTTTTTACTTGCTTTTCTGGCGAGTGACGGGGTCGTCGCGAAGGTGCGACTCGTCGAGAGCAGAGGCCGCAATCTGCAGAGGAGGCAGTGGCTGCCTTTGCCTGTCCATGGCTGCATCGCCGGTCGAAACCTTATCGCTGGAGACCGAGGAGAGGACGCCGTACCACGCAGGCGACAGGAGGGAGTTGATCAGCTCGGAGGTGAAGTGCACCTGGAGTTATCGCGGGTGCAGCGTGAAGGCCGGCGGAGCGGGAAAAAAACCATCGTCGGCGCCACAGGCCGCGATCCGCAGTGGAGCAGCAGCAGCGCTGCTTTGGGCCTGTGCTCTCCAGACTACATGTACCAGAGCGTCGAGGCCAGCGCTCCCTCTCTCTCCTGTCTAGCTTCTCGCTCTCTCTCCCCTGAGACTGCGGTCTGTTCCACAGCAACCCGCTTCGTTCACCAGCAGCTCATGCGGTGTGTGTCCCGCCAGCCAGGATGGGCACCTCCATAATCAACGTCCAGCGCGATAGTAGGTAACAGCACTCCCCCTCCGCGTTCCCCCGCGGCCCTGACCAGCTGCCAACACTGGCCTCCTATATAGTCATCCTGAACACGATCCGTTCCACCGGTGGCGACGATGTAAGCCAGATTCCTCTGTTTTGTTCGACCGGTCCCCGACTTACCCCGCTTCTCGCAGTGGAAAGTCCTGGTGGTGGACGAAGGCAGCAGGAAACTGCTCGATAATGCCGTCAAGGAAGACGATATCTTGAACCACAATGTCACCAGTAAGTAGACGCCGCCTGCCCGTCGAGAACGCAGCTGAGAATGGGCAGACATCGAGCAGATCGAGCACAGGCGGGTCGCCAACCCGGACATGGACGCGCTGTACATCCTGTCGCCGCTCCCGCACATAGTCGACTGCCTCGTGGCCGATTTTCAGAAGAGGCGATACAGGAGGGGCTTCTTGGTCTGGATATCCGGTTAGACAGCACCGTCTCCTCCCACTCCGCGCACGGTCTGACCATCGTTTCCAGTTCTCGACTCGCAGGAGCACGCCAAAATAGATAGGTTTCGCGACCAGATCGCGGATTTTCGAGTGCTGAACATCAACTTCTTCCCGAGAGAGTCTCATCTGGTCACTCTGCGGGATCCTTGGAGTTTCCCGGTGCTCTACCATCCCGGCTGCAATCATCTCATTCGAGGACATCTCGAGGATCTCGCCCGAAAGGTGAGCTCTCGTCGGACAGGATTATTTCTCCGTTCGGTGGACATGCTGACAGTGGGGAGATTGTGTCATTGTGTACCTCGCTGGGCGAGTACCCTGCGATTCGATATTACAAACCCAGAGCGCCCACCCATGAGGCAAGCGTCCTGTGCTCGCATCTTGCCCGTTTTATCCAGGATGAGCTGGACCAGTATGCGAAATTCAACAGAAACTTCCCGCCTCCTTCCTCCCGACCTCGAGGGGTCCTTTTCGTTGTCGATCGCTCCATGGACCTCTGCTCTCCTCTAGTACATGAATTCACCTACCAGGCGATGATTCACGACCTGCTGCCGGTCAAAGACGGCGACAAGGTCACATACAAAACTGTGATTAACGAGGGGACACCTAACGAGGAAGTCAAAGAGATGGAGATTGGTGAACACGACAAGATCTGGGTCGACTATAGACACCTTCACATGAAGGATGTTCTCGGCAGGCTTTCCGAGGACTTTGCCAAATTCAGAGCGGCAAACTCGCAGTTTGCTGACGAGTAAGTCTTCTTTTCCTCTTTGTAGTATCTCTCCTGCCGGATGATGTCACTGACTCCTCCATTTCTTATAGTAACACTAAAGTCACTGTTGACACCATCAAGGAAATGCTGGCGGGCCTCTCGGACTTCCAGGAGGGCAAGAATGCGTATACGCTTCACCTGAACATGGCGCAGGAGTGCATGAAGTATTTCCAGGAGCGAAAATTGATCGAAGTTAGCTCTGTTGAACAGGTGAGTGGAAGGCAGTTTGACATTGACGAGGTACTCGCTAATCAGGCGACAGACTCTTTCCACCGGCCTGGATGAGGATTACAAGAAGCCAAAAAACATAGCCGATCAGCTCGTCAGGCTACTGGATGACGATGCCATCATTCCTCCGGACCGCTTGAGACTCATCATCCTCTATATCATCTACAGAGACGGGTTGCTCGGCGGCGATATCAAGAAGCTCCTTGCCCATGCTCAGCTGCCGTCGCAGAATGCGGAAGTGATATACAACCTAGACCTCCTGGGCGTGAGAGTCGAGAAGCCGCTCAAGGACTCGAAGCCAGCCAGTCAGCCCTTGTTTCCGCGGAAACCACCGCCGAATATAGACTCGGAGGATGAAGTCAATCTGACCCGGTTCGTACCGAACCTCAAATTGATGCTCGAGGAGCATCTTCGAGGGACCCTGGATTCCACCGTGTTCCCTTACACGCGCCCATTGACGGAACAGGATGCGCTCACGGGCCAGGATAACCTGTCCCAAGCGTCCCTGCGGAGTGCAAAGCCGACTTGGGCGCGGACTCGTGCGGCCGCCGACCAGCCCCGACAACGGATCATCGTTTTCATGGCAGGCGGCGCGACCTACGCGGAGGCGCGAGCGTGCTACGAGGTCTCGCAGGCCTCTGGCAAGGATGTGTTCCTGGCGACGTCGCACATGCTGACCCCGGGCCTGTTCCTGCGCCAGGTGGGAGATCTCAGCGTCGACAAGAGGCGACTGGACATCCCGGCTGAACGGCCGAAGCCGACGGCGCCGGCGTATCTATTCGAAGACGACCCTGCTCCCACGCCGCAGCAGCCAGCACCGCCGACCGCCGCGATGGCGTCGATGTCTCTGAATTCGGCACCGAACGGGGCACCAGGCGGAGGGCCAGCAGCTCCAGCAGCGGCACCTGCGCCAGCGGCCTCGGGTGGCAAGCCACAGAAGAAGGAGGAGAAGAAGAAGAGACACTTCTTTAAGTAGACCGAAGCAGCGTTCGAGCGTGCAGCATCTTTCTTTCACTCGATATCCCGGGCGTTTTTTTTTGCCGTCTGGTCCCTGCCTGGCGCGTAACTGTGCGTCGACTCGGGAAGCTTGAGCACGGCCAGCGGTGCAATGTTGAGATTGGTTTCTGCGTGAAATTATGTGCATTACACATACCCCGGTAGCTAGTTGCGTCTGTGTGACCTTGTTCTGTACCTATATTTATTCATTTATTTAACCATGCTGATATTCCAACTTCTATCGCCTTCGCAGCCCGTAGTGATGACCAGGACCAGCCCAACTTCTATAACCATGCTCCAACTCTGTAAACTCCGAAACATGAACTGTAGGGTATCACAGCACCGAAGAGACCAGGGAACCGGAGAAACCAAACAGAAAAAGCCCGCCCGTCCAGCCCGAACCATCCGAAAGATGCAGTCATAAAAAAGGGCAAGAAAAGAGCTCCTATATCCCATCCCCCAGGTACTTCTGCACATCCTCGCTCCGGTAGAACATCTCCCTCAGCCGCTCGCCTCTCTTCTTGGCCTCCAGCTCCCGCTGCCGCACCTGCTTCGCGTTGAGCTTCTCGACCCTCGCCTGCTGCACCAACTTGCCCTTCTTCTCCGCCTCTGCCCTGGGCAGCATCCCCAGCCCGGCCGTGTCCTCCTTGATGCGCGCCTTGAGCGGCTCCCGGATGCCCTCGCGCCCCGGGGCGCCCAGGCCCAGGCGGGAGTCGGGATCCCAGCCGTACGCGGCCAGGTAGCGCAGCCCAACGCGCGTGCGGTCGAGGTGCGAGGGGGGATGGGAGTGCGCGAGGCAGACCTGGTGCGCGAGGGAGGCCTCGTGCGGCCTGCCATCGCCGGGGTTCTCGTCGAGGGGGAGGTTGCAGACGTCGCAGACATCTTTCTTCTCGTCGCCGTGCTCGCTCCGGTCTGGATGTGATGCTGATGCTGATGCTGTTTCTGCTTCTGCTTCTGCTGCTGCTGCTGATGATGACGCCGCGCTCTCCGCCTCCTTGGGCAGCACGATCGCGAGGTACTGGTCTGCAGCGCTGGGGCGCGCGGGCTTCTTCTCTGGCTCTGGCGAGGTCCTGGTCTTGAGGACGTCGCCGGTGGTCAGCAGCGTCTCGGACGAGGGCACGAACGCCACGCGCTTCCTGCGGATGCCGGCGCCGAAGGCGCGCTGATCCTGGGGCGCGAGGAAGTAGTCCTCGTCGTCGGCCATGTTTTGCAGATGTTGGAGGAGGATGTGATGGTGGGTGTTGCACGCTGAAGGGCCAGGTCGAGGCCGGTGGCGGGAGATCGCCGGCTAGCTCCTCGTTGGCGGGAGTCCATCTCCGACGTTGATCGATCTCAGATCTGCATCCAACACCTCACGAACGCCCGCCATGCCCATCCCGCTGATCATCCAGGGCCTCACCGAGGGCGTCTCGTCCATCCCATATGCCGTCCCGGTTCTGCGCACGGCGCCCTGGGTGCTGCTGCTCGCCGCGCTCAAGTACTACTTTGGCGGCGCGCGCAACACCTCCGAGCGCGTGATGCACTCCAAGGTCATCATGGTCACGGTATGTTCCCCCTCTGCTGTCCTCTGTCGACCTTTCTCGTGCTGATATCCAGCTCCCTTCGGCCTCCAGGGCGGCACATCCGGCATTGGCGCCGCCGTCGTCTACGAGCTCGCCAAGCGCGGCGCCCAGATCATCCTCCTCACCAAGCACGCCCCCTCGGACCTCTTCCTCGTCGACTATATCGAAGACCTGCGCCGCTCGACGGGAAACCAGCTCATCTACGCGGAGCAGGTCGACCTGTCCTCCCTGCACTCCATTCGCACCTTCGCTACCCGCTGGGTGGACAATGCTCCGCCCCGGCGTCTGGACATGATCATCCTCTGCGCCCAAACGACGATCCCGTCCGGGGTTGCGAGGAAGCCGACGGTGGACGGTCTGGACGAGGAGTGGCAGATCAATTACCTGGCCAACTTCCACCTGCTGAGCATCCTGAGCCCGGCGCTGCGCGCGCAGCCGCCGGACCGCGACGTCCGGATCATCTTCGCTACCTGCTCGAGCTACGCCGGAGCGACGCTCGATCTGGCGGAGGCTGAGAAGCGAGTCATCGATTCTTCTTCTTCGAAGCCCTCCTCCAAGCCAGGCCAGGGTCAGGCCAAGGGCGCAGACACGAAGAAGCAGCAGCAGCAGCAAAAGCAGCAACAACAAAAGAAGGAGCAAGAAAAGCAGGAGCAACAAAAGCAAAAGCAAAAGAAGCACAACATGTACAGAATGTCCAAGCTGGCCCTGATGATCTTCGCGCAGTCCTTCCAGAAACACCTCTCCTCCTACAAACGCCCCGACGACTGCCCGCCCAACGCTCGCGTCCTGATCGTCGACCCCGGTTTGAGCCGCACCCCGGGAACCCGGCGCTGGCTGACGGGCGGCTCGCTCTGGGGCCTGCTCCTCTACCTGCTCACCTGGCCGCTGTGGTGGCTGGTCCTGAAGTCCCCGCAGCAGGGTGCCCAGAGCTTCCTGTACGCGGCCATGGACGCCAAGTTCGGCCGCGGCACCGGCCCCTGGTTCATCCGCGAGTGCAGCGAGGTCGGCAAGTATGTGCGGCCGGAGGTCTGCGACGAGGAGGTCGGTCGCCGCGTCTGGGAGTTCAGCGAGAAGCAGATCCAGGAGAAGGAGAAGGAGGCGGCCATCTTCAGGGCCCTGGAGAAGAAGGTGCGGGAGGAGCTGGAGAAGGAGAAGAAGAAGGCTGCTTCTTCTTCTTCCTCTACTTCTGCTACCGGCTCGTCGTCGTCTAAGACGCAGACGCAGACGAAGACGAAGACCCCGAAGACGAAGTAGGAATGGAAATGAGATGCTAGAAGAAGGTATTAATCACTAGAGACCTGGGTCCTACCTGGGAATTTATGTATGTATTTATTAATGAATACATTGTGTACCATAGCATACATATCAATCAGTTGATCGCCAAGATAAATGTCCCAGCCAATGACCTGCTCTGCAGGTCTAGTCCATTCACTACTCCTTACCATCTGCTGACGATACACCCTCCGTCTTACAATCCCCGATGACCCTTGATCATGCAGGTGAGTATATACTCTACTCCTTAGGCATAAACAGTTGTCTAGCTTCCTCTACAGGGTTAATTTTGGAACCTTGGAGAGATGCTAGACAAAGGACAAGGGCAAACAGAGTAGAACCTCGAAATATACCTGCTATTCACCGGACGCCTTCCCTTCCCTCGTCGATCCAGCAGTGATGACTGCCTCATTCATTGTTGGTATCTCTCACCTTCGTCGCCTACGAGCCTTAGACCTCCTCATCTTGTATATTATATTACGTAGACACTAAACCCACCATTATTTAAGTACTGTCTACAATCCTCCTCCTCGTTCTCTTCTTCGGGAGGTCGTGCTGTTATCGTCTACCTACTAGTACCTATCTACCTACCTATATAGAACTTGTAAACTTGCCTCTATCATCTATACTATACTACACTGTACCTAAACTCTAATTAAATTAATTAATTAATTAATCTATACTATATCACGGCACTACCTGCTAGACAAAGAAAAATAGTCCATCTGTGCTTCCTATGTGAATTCGGCATTTTATTCATTATGGAGATTGTTAAGTATTTATATTTTTTTCCTTCAGGGGAAAAAAATCTCCAGTGATTTGTGTGTATGGGCTTCCCTATTTAATTCACTGGGGCTTACTTATCGTGGATTTTTACCCTCCTCTCCTATATATGTTGTACTTACCTAGTTTCTCCCAACCTTCGAGATACCTACATATCGAATTCCTTCAACAATCACAGAGAAACGAATTTTTCAGAACGCTCCAGGATTCAAGTCGAGTGGTGATTAATTAACTAGATTATTCCCTACCAGTCTCCACTCTTGCCTTCAAGTGACCGTCTCTCATCACCGCAGAGGCACCCTCTGCCATCTTGGGACGAAGTAATGCAAATAACAGAAACGAAGCCCCAAGGGGATTGATAATGAAAAAAGTATCCTGGGCAAAAAAAAAGGCAACCCATAGACAACGAGGAATTTGTCTCCTACGAGTGAATTTCTCTGGGCTGCCTTCAAACAACAACTGTGCCTGAGGCCTCGGGAGAAGAATGCTGGCCAAATAAACAGTGAAGAATGAATTGAATTATAGAGCCCGAGCCTGCTTATCTTCTTCTCTGGGCTCTAAAACTTTTTTTTCTCTGCTGGATGGCCAGAAAGCTACCTAATTCCATCATCCTCACCCTCAAATCCTGGCAGCCGGTCGGGATCCAGGAGATCTATGTGAATTCGTTCGAACAGAGATCGCAGTACATCTACATGGCGCATTCCTTGGAGGTACAGGTATATATGGTTGCCAAGGACTGAAACCGAGAAAAAAATTCAACATCCTAAAATAAATAACCCGCCTCCTTCTACCTAACCTAACCTGGCTCTACTACTGTACTTGACTGTGACAACTTGCAGAATCATCAAATCGGGACAAATTATCACCGTGGAGACAATGAATCTCAACCCAGACAACAAGTTCCCTCTTCCCAGCAGAAGCAGAGAGCCGTCAAATCTTCAGTGGATATTACATATTATTACACTGCCTTGCAGCACTTTGTGTGCAGCTGCTGACGAATCAACGATCTTAGAGAAATGGCGATGACGCCGATGATGATCTTAAAAGGCATTATGCGGTTGCTGATGGGGATCGATGATTTTTTTTTTTAAAAAAAATCTCTAACACTACCATACTTGAAGTTAACTCCGTCGGTATGTACTGTACTGTGCCGTACGTTCCTGAAGACATTATTTAATATTATCTTAGGGCTGTTGAAACTCGCTCGGTAGGTACAGCAGATAGATGGAGCGGACCGGAACAGAACGGACCAGACCGTGACATGACAAGCTTTACTATATTATATATATCCATATCCTGACTGGGACTGGTTGGAATACTATACAGTACTTACTGCTAAATAATAACCTTATGCTGGTGTATTTATTTGTCAGGAGAGAAAAAAAAAATTGCATGCATGGTGTAGCTCAATGAGATACTGTGCAGTATTATTAATTATCATCTTCGAGGAACAAACAACGCGATAATTTCTCAATCGATATCGCTGAATTTGTAAAAAAAATCACATGGTATCAAGTAGGTTGGTAAAAAAAAGTCTATGAATAAAGTATCAAAGTCCTCATTGAGACCCGAACCTACCTATATAGTCAGCTACTACTCTACATACATGGTTTAAATAACGATTTCTATAGAAAGTAGGAAAAAAGAAAAAAGAAAAGGGGGAAAATCGAGATAGATGAATGCTAAGCTACGTCTAGCTAGCTCTCACTTCCTCTCTCTCTCTCCTTTTTTTGTTTCCTCGTGTATTCATTTCATTTGCTTTGCGTCCGTTTTTCACTCACTAAAATAATAATTGCGAGTGGGGTATAATTTCCCTTCCCCCCTTTCCGTTTCGTTGTTGCTCCTTATTAAAATAATAATAATAATGAAAGCCCCCGCCTATCATTACTATCCCTGTTATTTTTTTTTCCATTTTTCCGTCCGTGCAGTAGTCCCGATGGATCTGATCTGATCTGACCTTCCTTTTTTGTTTTCTCATTAATTAGCCGCTCATGCCAGACGTCGTCGTAATCACATGTCAAAAGCGCCTTCTTGGCAGGGCGCCATCTTACGCAGATCGCCCATTGACTTCTTCTTCTTGTTTCTGCCTCTTCTTCAACTTCTCCACCAGCTCGGTCGGCGGTTGCTGGCGGTAGCCCTCCGGGTTGTGGCGCGTCCAGCGCCAGAGATCCTCGCACGCCTGCTCGAGGGTGCGCTCCGCCTTCCAGCCGAGCTCCTTCTGGGCGCGGGTCGGGTTGGAGGTCAGATTCAGGACGTCGCCGGCGCGGCGGGGCGCGACCTCGTAAGGGAGATCGCGGCCCACCGCGGCGGAGAACGCGCGGATCATCTCGTAGACGGTGCTGCCCTTGCCGGTACCGAGGTTCCAGGCGCGCACGCCGGGGCGGTTCTTGAGCAGGTAGTTGAGGGCCTTGAGGTGGCCGTCCGCGAGGTCCAGGATGTGGATGTAGTCGCGGATGGCGGTGCCGTCGTGGGAGGCGTAGTCTGTAGTCTTGTTAGATCCCTCGCGGTTCCCTGAATCACGCGCCCAGCTGCGGGATAATGATAGGATATCGACGTACCGTCTCCGAACACGAGGAGCTTCTCCCTCTTGCCAGTCGCGACCTGAGCCAGCAGCGGCAGCAGGTTGTACGGGACACCCTGGGGGTCTTCGCCCATGATACCGCTGGGGTGGGCGCCCGCAGGGTTGAAGTAGCGCAGCAGAGCGGCGTTCCACTTCTCAGCCTCCTCGGGCTTGCCAGCCTTTTTCAGGTTGTTGCGCTGTGCGTTGATGAAGTCCGTGATGGCATTCTCAACGGCGTACTTGGTGTTTCCGTACGGGTTGGTTGGGCCCAGGGGGCACTCCTCGGGGATGGGGATCATGTTCGGGAAGCGGGTCGCATCGCCGTAGACGGTGGCAGAGCTGGAGAAGACGATGTTGGTGACATTGTGGCGTTGCATGGAGCGCAGCAGGCAGATGGTGCCGTAGACGTTGACATGGTAGTAGTCGAGGGGTCTCTCGGTAGACTCGCCGACGGCCTGTGGGACGGGAAGTCTTAGCCAACAGCCAGACGGAGCAGGTTCTGCGCAGAAGAAGAATCCCATATCCACCGGGCCAAAAAGACAAGAAAGAAATGCCGGGCTAGAGCACCCACCTTGAGCGCCGCAAAGTGGATGACGCTATCGATGTCCGGGTGAGCCTTGAACACCTTATCGAACCCCGACTCGTCTGTGATGTCAAACTTGGCGAACTCGGGCCTCTTGCCGCAGATGAGCTCAATGCGATTGATCACCTCGTCGGAGGAGTTGTACAGGTTGTCCGCGATGACGACCTTGTAGCCCGCCTCGAGCAGGGCCAGGGCCGTGAAGGACCCGATGTAGCCCGTTCCTCTGCGCGACAAAAGCCATCCGAGTCAGGACCGTTTTCCGCATCTCTGAGGCCGTCCGGCGGCAATTGAAGGACCGGCGACACTTACCCGGTGACGAGAACGGATCCGACAGCCATGATGGCAGCGCTGCGCTGGGGAGCAACTCAGGGACAGGCGCTGGGGTATCGAAGGTGACACACAGCAGGGCAAGCTGGTGGGGGAAGGTCGAGCGGCGGCGGGGCTGGAGCGGTCGTCGCCGTCTGATATCGCCAGGCCAAAGGCTCAACGCAGGAGAGAGGCGGATGGGGAGGACAGGAGGAGGTGAGGTGACGCAGGAGGAGGAATGTTATAAGTCGCGACCTGCTGACAGGGACGCGGCCGCCCACGCGGCAGGGATTCTGATCGGCACGGCCAGTACAGGGAGCACAATGGACGATCACCCGACGAGCGAAGACTCAGGATGCTCAAGGTAATTACCCTGCGGTCCACCGGGGCGCCATCCCAGCGCCGCATCGCTCACGATCACCCGCACGTTGTCGCCCGCGGCGGGACGCGGTGGAGCGACTTACGAGCGCATCGCCACTGGCACGGCTCGACGTCCCTGGAGACCCGTGGGAGCTTCAACCCTTGCCTCCTGCGTCCGGGGAGGAGCATCTGACGGCCAGAGCCTGTCTATACTCTACTGTCTATATATATACTCCAGTAATACGACTATCCTACGGGCGAAACAGATCGTGGACGCCAACCGGCCTGTATAAGTCGATTCGTGATATCTCGCTGGAAGCTTCCTTCGCCGCGGACGCCCGCGGATCATGCTGTAGACATGCTAAGAGTACATACATTAAAGCTGCTCCAGATCGTCTCCAGACGCGCGTCTCATGCTCCTGGGGAGAAAAGAGTACTTCGGGCCGCCCGGGCCAGCTCTGCGATGCCTCCCCCCTATGGGGGGGGTTGCCGTAGCTCCTGTATCGAAGCGTACGGCTCATCCCTGTGTCTGCTCTGCTAGTCCCACCCTGTATATGCATCTGCGCCGGCATTTCCTTTCCTCCAGCCACCCTGACGACTTCAAGACGATGAAAAACCAAGGAATCCGCAACCGCTCATGAAGAACAACATCTTTAACCGAGAAGCTCGACGTCGAGTCCAATGGCACGCATGAAGAGGTTGACATTGCCCAGCCTCTGGCTGGCCATGTCTGCGGGCAGCGTCTTGCTGTATGCCACGGTCGCCATAACTCGATCCCTACACGCATTGTCTGTCAGCAAAAGGGGCCCAGTGACACCATGTAGATACGATAGGAGGGATACTCACTTCACAGCGATGACCAGACGCTGCTGCTGTTCCGGATTGGCTCCTATGCCCACCGCAGCCAGGAACTGCCACACGTACATGTCGTCGCCCATGTTGATCGGGCCCGGGAACACGTCGCCCAGGATGGGCTCGAGGGTGTCGAAGAGGATGTTGAATTTCTCAACCCACTGCTGCCAGTCGCGCTCATCCGCCTGGCCAGCCTCCTTCACGATCTCAGCGCGGCTGAGGAGCATCGTCAGGATGCCCAGGCCGACCTTGGTCTTTGCCACGGTCTGGACGTTGGTCTGGGCGATGACGAGCCCCAGCAGCCCGATGATGATGTTGAACGGCGCTTCGTTCACGTACCCGAGAAGACTCGGCATGACGGCTTGGGAGAAGAGCTCAATGTCCTCCCGCACTGCGACGGGCGGCTGGGCCTCTCCGGGCTGGGGCTGCGCCCGCCGGACGACATCCAGCGTGTCCAGGTGCACGACGATCATGGTGAGGATGGTGACCCGCTGTTCCTGGTCAATATGGCGGAAGACGCGGGGAATGGCCTTCTTGCCCTTGGCGTACGACAGGAACGCGATGAACGGGTGCGGAGTAGCGGAGCCGGGAACGATGGGTTCCATCACCTTCAGCTCCCGCCACAGCTTCTGGTTAAGAGCCTGCATCTTCTCCCTCCATTCCATATGTCTTTGGATGGCCTCGGGATCGTCCTGGCTCGGGGGAGGAGGCATGTTGCGCTCCATATCCTCCATCTTCATCAACGTGCCGTACACGTTCTCGATGTTGTTCAATATCGATTTCCGATCGCTTGGACTAAGGTCAGCATGGGCCGCTTTCTTGGCCGCCTTGACGCCCTCAGAGCTTTCGGGGCGTTTGATGTTGAGCAAGGGCTTCGGTGTCTTGGCATTGCTGAAGGAGATCTTGCCCAAACTGCCTTCAAAGATCAGCTGTTTGTTCTTCGGCTTCAGCTTCGCGGCCTCAACAGCGCGCTGGACCTGCTGCTGCATCCGTTGCATGTGGTTGTCAGCAGTTGGATAGTGCCTCCTGCCATGCCCACCGGTGCGAGCTCCCGTCTGGAAGAGGTAAGTTTGCGCGAAGTGGCCCAGCGGCTGGTGAGGGTGCTGCCTCGGAGCGCCCCTGATCTGGCTGTAGACTTGGTAGTAAAAGTCCTCCGCCAACAGAGCCTCAGGATCCGGGTCCGCAACATTGCCCGTAGCAGCCACCAGCTGCTGCAGCTGAATCCGCGTTATCAAGTTCTTGTCCTGCGGCGTCATCAAGCCGTTACCCTTGGAAAGGAGGAAGATCTTGTGGTTGCGCTTGGCACGCTTAGCATCTTCCGCGAGAAGCGCCATGCGCTGCTCCTCCGTGAGGTTCATCAGTTGCTGGGGGTTAGTGATCAACGGCGTGCCGTTTGGTCCGATAAGCGGTTGCTGCGGTGGTCGCGGCATCCGTGGCGGACCAGCATGGCGTTGCTGGGGAGGCATCTGCTGCGGCCGGCTTGGATTTTGCATCATCTGCAACGGCGCTTGCGGCGGAATACCAGCATGGGGAGGATACGGCTCAGGAGGCGCCTGCTGGTGGCGCTGCAACATCTGTGACGGTGGAACGCCTTTTGCGAACTGCGCCTGTTGCTCTAAGTGTAGCAACTCAGGCGGCAGTTGGGAGTAGCCATCAGGCAAGGGAGGCATCTGCTGCGGGCGCGGGACAGACGGAGGCAGCTCAGCAATTGGCGGGACGGATACAGCAGGTTGGGCCGGCGTTGGTCGCTTGTTCTGGGCGCGCATTTGGGCTTCAACCTCCTCCAGGCTCATCATCTTCTTTGCAGGCGCAGCCGGTTGAGCAGAAGTGGCTGCAGGCTTCGTATCGGTTTTCCATACGCTCGACTTGGCCGAGATTTCGGGGATGTATCCGGGATCTTGGTATTTCTCGTAGCCTGTCTTCTTCGGTTTCTGGGTGGTAGCCGTCGAAGTCGTCGTCGTGGTCGTCGTCGTCGTAGTAGCAGCAGTAGTGGCCGTGGCGGACGTTGGCGGCGCGGTCGTCGTCGCAGTCGTCGATGCGGTTGCGGGAGGCGCCGTGGTAGTGGTGGTCTTGTGGTGCTGCAGGTTGTAGCGTATTTGTTCCTCAGTGATCACGTCCGAAACCTGCGCCGTGTTTCCATAGAAGTCGAAGTCCTTTCCCACCGTCGCCGCGTCCGCGCCAAAGGTATCTTCGTTAAAGGCATCCTGCTCATCGTCCAGCTGGTCGCCCAGCCCATCATACGTGTCCTCGAAATCGATGCTACCAGGATACAAGTCAGCGGCTGTCCAGAGACGGCGATAAGAAGGCCCAACGCTTACGCATCCTCGTCGTCGTGGAGCCCTTGGGCTTTGGCGCGAGCGACTTCGTCGAAGGGATCCGGGTGCTCGAAGAAGCCCCTCGAGTCCCCAGACCGCTCACGGTCCCTGGGAAGCGTCGTGTCAAAGCCGAAGAACGACATCTCGGCTGATGGAGGCCAAGAGCGAGATCAGGGTGGGAGGCGCGGTGGGTGCCGCATGGCCTGCAGGGTTGAAGTTCGCCGTTGATATCACGCACGGTGCTCGCTCTGCGAAAAGGCGGGCTGGCCCGTGCATGCCTGCGTGCCTGAGGCTCGCGAAGCCGCGTGGCAGAACACCAGCGGCCTCTGCGGTCCGCACAGACGTGGATCCAAGAATATCTTAGGCCTCAGTTCTTCCCTGTGTGATCTGTTCCTTTCTTTTGCGGATGGAACTCTGCAAAACGGTCAAAAGATCCCTCATTGCTCTGAGGCGGACAGTCGAGTGGCTATTGAGTTGTCTATGCTGGTTGGATAAAGAATTATTTGACTAAGTCAGGAATACGATTACTGCTTTGTTTGGGGATCCGTGGTTTGCTCCTCTGCAATTGATGTGTTATCTCTTCATATCTCAATGCTTAGGCCAGAATCAAGAGGCACAGTTCAATATTCAGCTAAGAATATGTCTGTAGTTTGCTCCTGATAATTCACTGCGTCCAAAATCCTCGTCTTCATGTCTGAAATAACCTTGAATGGCAAAACTATGAGAGTAGGGAGTTCCTCAGTAGTATGTCTGCGTTGTTCCCTGGTCACTAGGCTAGATTATCTTCATTTTTAGCCTGCGACAAAAAGGAGTTGAGCTCAAGTGACGAAGTGCCGTGTGAGATAGCTAGAAGTTTTGTCGGTTCTATGGTTATGTGAATCGTCGCCATATAAGTAGTTTCGCTGACAGTTTAACCTCATTTTGAACTGACAGCATAATGCCTATTTCTTGCTGATAGAACTGTTGCTGCCTTTCCATGATCTAGATACCATTAATTTGACCTACTGGTGCCTGGGGTTCGTAGAGGAGTTGCTACCAACTCGAGAGGGAACATGTGCCCTTGTTTACCTGTGGAGTCAGCTCACTGTGTGATCCTTTTGCAGCCAGAGTTCGTCCTGATCGACTGTAGATCGAGCAAAGAGCTTTTCGAGGAGACTTTGGAGTATTTACTTGCGCATGTAGTTCTCGAGGTTCGGGACTCCAGAGCTCTGAATTTTCGATGATAAGCCAAGGAACAAGACTCCTGGCCGAGAAACTCGATACTCACACCACTGGCATCAAAACGCGCCAGAACGGCGCTGCGCCGCACAAACGAGCATCGAAACAGGAGAAAAGATGAAACAAGCAGATGCCACACCGTGCGCAAGTCGAGGCATACCGGCGCTGCAGAGCGCGATCTAGATCGGCCTCCGCCGCCGGCGCCAGCCCTGTGGGGACCCAAGGCGGCGACCCTCGTCGTCCGTTGCGTGGCCCGCGGAAACGTTTCCCTCTGCGATCCTGCCCCCCCTTGATGACGACGCTTTGGATGGTACCTTTTCTTCTTCTCGTCTTCTCTCCTTGATCCCCCAGAGCAGCCCTGCTCTATTTCGTCGGTTTCTGGGGCTCCGCGTTGGGGCGTCAATGCGGCTGGCCGGCTCATTTCTTGCATCCCGCCTCGTATCCGTGTCTCCCTCCTAGAACCGCTGTCTCAGATCGGAGATTACAGTAATAAGAGGCTCTGTGAATCCTCCACGACTCGCAGTCTCACTCCTTTCGGTTCCCCAAGTTGCGCCAGTTTTCTGCTTGCTAGATCTTTGCCCGACGACGTTTACTCCTCTTGGTTCGCCTCCGCAAGCGGACATCTGTCAAGGGCCACGCGGCCGTGCGAAAACCACCCAGCACCCGGCCTACGTACGGGGAAGATACCGCAAGCATGTCTGCGGGATCGGGCAGATATGTGCGGTATATCCTGATCGCCGTCTTCGTGAGTCTCCAAACGTCCCTGGGTGCCAACCCGTCGTCTCCGGGTTGACCCGCTGCTGACCTGAAGCCGGCTGTAGGGACTGGCGGTTTTGATATTCATTTCCAAGTCCTCGATACCTCTCCCTGACACCTCAAATTTCGGGGCTAAGCTTGGCACCTCAGCGCCAAATGAAGCACCGAAATCGCCGGACTCGTCGCTCAGCACAGAATCCTCTGCGCAGAAGGAACCAGCGGGTCAGGGCTCGGGGAGCGCTGCCGTCCCTCCTACAGGTCGCGTGAATGCCACTTTCGTGACGTTGGCGAGAAACTCGGACATTTGGGAGCTCGCAAAGTCAATCCGGCAGGTGGAGGACCGTTTCAACCGCAACTACCACTACGACTGGGTCTTCCTGAACGACAAGCCCTTCGACGACACCTTCAAGAAAATCACCTCTGCGTTGGTCTCCGGCAAGACTCACTATGGGCTGATTCCCAAGGAGCACTGGTCATACCCGGAGTGGATTGACCAGGACAAGGCCAAGAAGGTCCGGGAGGACATGAGGGAGCGCAAGATTATCTACGGTGACTCGGAGAGCTACAGGCACATGTGCCGCTACGAGTCTGGGTTCTTCTTCCGGCACGAATTGATGCAGCAGTTCGAGTACTACTGGCGGGTGGAGCCCGGCATCGAGCTCTACTGCGACATCAGCTTCGACCCGTTCAGGTTCATGAAGGAGAACAACAAGAAGTATAGCTTCGTGCTGAGTCTGTATGAGTACTACGAGACTATCCCCACCCTCTGGGACAGCGTCAAGAAGTTCATGAACAATCACCCCGAGCACATTGCCGAAGGCAACTCTATGGACTTTTTGAGCGACGACGGCGGAAAGACCTACAACAAATGCCACTTTGTAAGCCTCCGTTGCCCCTCTTGAATGCAGTTTCGGCTGCTAACAACTCAACTTCCGTCTAGTGGTCCAATTTCGAGATCGGGAACCTCGATTGGCTGAGATCAAAGCCGTACCTCGACTACTTCGAGTCGCTCGACCGAGATGGCGGTTTCTTCTACGAGCGCTGGGGCGATGCGCCTGTCCACTCAATCGCCGCGGGCCTCCTGCTCAAGAAGGAAGAAATCCACTTCTTCAACGAGATTGCCTATTACCACGTCCCGTTCACACACTGCCCAACCGGTGAGCAGCTAAGGCTGGACCTGAAGTGCCACTGCAACCCCCAGGACAACTTCGACTGGAAGGGATATTCATGTGAGTGGATCCCCGCAGAGCAGATGATCACCGGCTCCCCCAGACTGACGTTGGCATGTACCGCAGGCACATCCCGATTCTTCCACATCAACAACATGAAGAAGCCAGATGGCTACGAGGACGAACAGGATTGACTAGCCGTCCTTTTGAAGGTCTGCGGATGTCTGATCGTCCTTATCACTCTTGTTCTTGCCGTGCGGGGCTGCATCCGAGCGCGCAGATCCCGCTTGGCCCGGGCTTCATCTAGCGGCATTCTCAAGTCGGATGACATAGAGTAGCTGGGAGGCAGCATCACTGCCGAAACCAACTACATATGAAGGAACAAAATCATCTGGGGAGAATAGACATCTCCGTCCAGGCTGTTATTGTCGACTCGACCTTGACCTAGCTGTCGTATCGTGTCTCATGGAGAGGACCGGACCTCTGGCAGTTCCTACTCGTGTCGTGGCATTCTGCTTTTGCACTGTACATATATAGGGATTCAGGGATATTGCATTTCTTAATTAGACGTGTTCCAAAAATGAAAATTGGATGAGAAGAAAGCCAACCAGAGGCCCCGAGTTTTTAGTAAATATACATACATACACACGCAAAAAAGTCACCAGATGTCTAGTAGCAGAAAAACCCGTCCTACCAGAGCAAGAAAACGAGATGATCCGACACATAGAGTACAATTTCGCCAGTTTGACCACAGACCTGATCATAATCAATCGATCATGCTGGATTTACTCCTGCTTCGGCTTCTTGGTACCGTACTTGGAGCGACTGGTCAGTCGGTTTGCGACACCACCCTAGCAGGCGGTTAGCATGGCATATACCAATATACAGAAGGAACCGGAAGATGGAGAAAGAAACATACCAGATCCAGCGCCCCCCGAACAAGGTGGTACTTGACACCGGGACAGTCCTGCACTCGGCCGCCGCGGACGAGGACAACGCTGTGCTGCTGGATGTTGTGGCCTGTTCATTGCAAAGTTAAAAAAGAAAAAGTCAGCCAGCCACAGTCCATCACCATTTTCTATTATCTATTTTATGAGGTGTCTCTCACTCACCTTCACCCGGAATATACGCCGTGACGACCCTCCCATTGCTCAACCGCACCCTCGCCGTCTTACGCTCCCCGGAGTTGGGCTTCTTCGGCTTCGTGATGCCCGTCTTGAGACACACGCCCTTCATCTGCGGCCGGTTGACCAGCGCGGGCGAGCGCGGCTTGCGCGCTCGCTGCTCCACCCGGCATCCGCGCCGGACCTGGTTGAAGGTCGCCTGCGCGCGCGGGGTGCTGGAGAAGTGTCTTTTTGTCAGCGCCGCGGCGGCGATTGCGGCCGTCGGGGTGCGGAAGACGGGGGTGAATCGCGAGGGGGCGGTCGTTGCGGTCGTCGTGGTCGATCGGAAGACGGAGGAGGTGATGGAAGAATAGGTGCGCGGCGGCTGGTGCTGCTGGACAATGCTCCGCACGCTGCGGAGCAGCAGGGAGGAGAGGGTTGGCGGCATTGGGACAGCAGGTGCGGGTTGATTGATTGATTGATTGAAACGAGCTGCGCTGCTGCTGCTGCTGCTGCTTGATATAAGATATTCGAATTATGGAGTTGAGGGGCCTTCTCCGGGATGTCACGTGACATGAAATTCCCTGCGCAGGCGGTCTCTTCAGCTCGCCGGACGAGCTTGACGCGCGGGTCTCTCTCTGCCTGACGCTGCGGAGAGGTGAGGTGTTCGCCGGAGCTGGGCCTGGATATCACATCCTCATATCGACCTCTCCAGACTCTTTGGTTTCAAGCACGACCACTCTCCTCCCCCGCAGATCCGGCAAACGGTTGCGGTCGAATTATCGGATTTCTGCCTCCTTTTTCCGTGTCTCTTTGAATTTATCTACTGCAACGATGGTACGTCCGTCCGACTGAACTGACCTCACTTCTCATCTATCAGATATTATCACCTCCGCCGCTCCGTCCAGCACCATCAATACCAAACCCAGAAATAAACCGCCTACTCACTTATAACGAACTTGGAACAAATGTAATACTAACGAAAAATAAAAAACTCGAAAACAGTCCCTCCGCATCGCCCCCCCATCCAACTACCCCACCCTCACGACCAACACCACCAACCGCCAGCGCCACCAGCAACCAACAGCTCCCTACCCATCCAAGGGCGCCCCCTCCGCCCCGGGCCTCCCGGACACCCTCCGCGACAACCTGACCCTCCCGGCGCCCTGGGGCCCCCCGTCCGCCGCGGCCCGGACGATCCCCGCGCCCGTGTCGACCCACCCGCTCGAGGCGCGCCTGCTCGCGTGGCGCGCGACGCACGATGCGATGAAGATGGAGACGCTGCGCCGGATGTACGGCATCGCGGAGCCGGTGCGGCGCGGGATGGAGCTGAAGAACGTGCGGGACGGGGATTTCCGCCCCGCGGTCCTTGGGGGGTCGAAGCTGGGGAGTGTCCATGAGGATATTCTCGTGCTGGGGGGCAGGGATTGCGAGATTGGGTGGGAGGATGTGTTTTTGGGTATGTTTTCCCCCTTTCCTGTCTTTTATATCTTTCTCTGGGTTTGGTCTATCTGGTACGGGTCGGACGACGACTGACGTTGGGATCCTAGGCGACGAATTCAGGGAACCGCCCAGCTTCCACGACGAGATGGAGAAGAGGCTGCGGATGGATTGGTAGACGAGACGAGTGCTTGCCGCTGTTACACTTACCATTGTACTTTACCCTTATCGCTACAATTTGAATTAGTATGACTTACATATCCTACCTTGCCTGCTTTGCCTGCAAGCCTAGAAAGGAAGGGGAAGAGAATAATATGTGGCCATTCATGCATTCGCTGATCCATACACGGACGTCTGGACGTCTGGACAGGACGGATACAGGATGTAATGTACTGTACCATAGAATGCATACAGCGCTTTCTCGATCCTTTTGTCGCAAGCATGAAGTCTTATCTGTCCCCCATGCATACTCTCGATGAGATGAATGGTGCAACGCATATTGTTATATTATATATATTATACGTTGCAGACCAAAAGACACATATAATGTATAGGGGCCCCTGCTTCAAAGTCCCGACAAACAGGAGAACAGGCACAAGACAGAACATTTCCTTTCCATTCATTGATTCCTCCTCTCCTTCCCTCCCCAGCGACAACTAAAAGCCAACTGCAACAGGACAGGATAGGACAGGCCAGAACGTAGCTATCTAAACAGGACCAGGTATCGGGGACAAAACAAGTCAGGGGCGAACATTAGACATCCAAGGGATATAACACAAGACACCAATTTCGGCAGGTCCAAAACAACGGGCAGGAACGGTGATAGATAGGTAGATAGACAAGAAAGACACAGTAGGCCAGGGGAGATGGGCGGGGGAGGTGGTGCTGCTCGTTGTGACTCTAGCCTAGGGCCACGCCACGACGAGGAAAGGGATAGGATCGGAGAAGGGGGTATGATAACAGATAGGAAGGGACAGCCTGACATGGCACGTGTCGTAAATACCCAGGCCTCTCGGTGGGTCTGAATGGAATGGAATGTCAGGGAGGAAGAGGGTCTGTGCGGCGGAAAAGGAAAAAAAAAGCAATATGGATTGACTGACTGATGCCGGGGACTCGCGGGAAGGAGGTATCAAGCGATTCATGGACGTAATAACAAAAATCTTATGCAAGAAAGAAAAAGGGTGAAACAAACGCATCGGATACAGGAAGTTAGCTGAGAACACGATAGAAAAAGAAGACAGAACGCCGTTTCCCATACATGGCTCCCCAGAGAAACAGAAAAAAAAAAAGAAAGATGCTCTTTCTCGAAGGCGAGCAGCGAGATAGGCAGAGAAAACTCTGATACCAAATGGGACCAACAAAGCGAGGGACGGATCCGAGTCCGGGTATATTATCATCCAGATAGCAATAATGCTAAATATCAACGGCATGTAGCAAGATATGACGGGCCGTGACGACGGGATTACAACATCGTCCATGGCCTATGTGGCTGCAGAGCACGTCGTGCTTCTGATTTTCATATGATTGCCGCTCATAAAATGACACAACGGCAACGGGGACTCCTCTCGCTTTCGTCTCGTTCCCGGCTGTAGTTTGCCTTGGCTCCTTTGGCATCTTCTTCGTCGACGATCTCTTGGGGCTTGACGGTCATGTGGACGACATTGGGCGCGTCGCGGCTGAATTTCGAGTCTGGGGAATATGCAATCAGAATAAACAGATACAGACGTAAACAAGGCCAACAACAAGACTAGAAAGAAAGGCATACCCGACAGCGGAGCTTTGTCATCCAGCATCTTGCCGAATGAGATCAGACGGATTGAGCTGGGAGACGAGGGACGAGGTTCCCACTCTGTATCATTATCAATCAGCATGTATACTTCTTCGAACAACAGCCATGTCTCGTCCTGCGCCGCCCCATACCTGGTCGCCATTCCCTCCAGATCAGCTCCTTCAGAGTATACACGCTCATCAAAAAGGGATCGTAGTTCTCAACGTTGACTTGCCGTTTTCGCAAGTACTTGCCGTCAATCTTGAACGGATGCCTCGCCCCGGTCGTCAGGAGCAGTGTAATCGTCAATGAGGGGCCAGAGTCTTCGGGCTCCTTGGCAGGAGCGCTTGGCTTCGGGGTCGAAGGGCCAATTGCAGGTGTAGGCATCTTGGATTCAGACGATTCGGCAGGCTGCGGTTTGGAGGAAGCATCATCGGGGGATGTTGCTGCGTCTCCGGATTTCTCTTCTGCGGTCTCCGCGGCGGTATCCTTGGTCAACGGGTCCTGCGAATCCGAGGAGGACGAAGCGACCACGTTCTGTTTATCCGATTCCTGCTGAAGCGCGTCGCTCGTTGTCGAGGAGGAGGCCGCAGGGCCTTCTTGTCCGGTCTCCGCGGCCGGGCCGGACTCCGGGGCGTGGTTGGAGGCCATCGCGATTCGCTATTTATTTATCACCGCCCAAGGCGCTCGCCGAGCGACACGCAATTGAACAATCAAAACCCGCTATCGCAACGAGCGAAAAAAAGGGATAGAAAGGGCGACGACGGCTAACTGAGGGAGTGGCAAACGTAGGGGCCCAAAGTGGAGAGAGCTGGGCAGCGAACGGTCGCGAGGAAGGTAGGTAAGGGCCCGAGACATGCAAATAAAGATAGGAGTTGTCCCAGCGGCAGGATCGCCGGCTCCAACCAAGGGACCGCGATAAAGGGGAGGGGGAAGAGAGATGGCAGACGACCCCTTCTCCGGCTGGCCCCGCGACGATGAAGAGAAAAGAAGGTGGATGTTATGTGGAGGAGACGGTGGGTGGACGAGAAGGGGCAGGTCAGGACCAGGGCCGGGGTCGTCTCCGTCGAGCGGCTTGTCCGGTCGAGCAGCAGACACGGCAGCGCGCCCGGACAAGAAGGGCTGGAGGAGCAGCTGGGGCAGAAAACAACGACCGCCGGGGATAATAATGATGATGATGCTAACTGCGCTGGACACAAGACCCTCCGGAGAAGGAGGAGAGAGCAGCAGAGCGACCAGGGAGCGACGCCGCCGGGCGCGTTGGAGCGGATGTTCTGGTCGGATGCGGAGAAGCCCGTGCCCTCGCTTGACGTCCAGCCCAGCTCTGGCAAACCCGCAGAGGAGAAAAGGCAGAGAAAAAGAAAAAAAAGAAAAGAAAAGAAAACACGGTGCCGCAAATTAACTGCCCGTGTCTGCTGGCACAGGATCCTGTGTCGGTTCGACGGCGTTGATCCCGTCCGTGTACAGGTGCTATCTCAAGGCGCTCGATCTGGGGATCCCGCGGCCCCCTGGTTCTTCTCCGCGCAGCACGAACCGGTGGCCCTCACGTCGCAGTCTGCGTGCTCGAGCATCCTCTGCTTAGATGCTCTCATTGGCTACGGGAAATATTGACAAGAACCACAATAATATATAAATCGTCCTCACCCTGTTCTATCTCGCGTCTTTTGAGATATCAATGCCCCTATGCACGAGCAATCCCATGTCGCTTACCCCCTTCCTTTGTCTAATGATAGCACCTACATCCCCTGCAAGAACTGAGAGCGCCCGCGTGGGTTGTCACAGGACTGGACCCTTCCCTGCTCTTTATATATCACTTTCGACCAATACCTCCAGCTTCCCCTGTTTCAGGGTTGCCGATACCCATGGACATATGTACGCCTTTCGCGCGGGCGCATGCAGTACGACCCTGACAGCTATCAATGCTCTAGGTACCTACTGCTGCTGCACAGGCATAGGTGGATATTTATAGTCCAGACCAAGTCAAGCACAGCAGGAAGCAGGATCGAACTAATATCTACAGTGAATTGGCTACATAAACGAAATCTAATCAATCTCTTTCAACCCATAGATGGATCTTTTCTAGGTATCTATGTACTGTTCAAGTCTAAGATACTAGGTAAGTAATAGCAGGAAAAAAAAAAGCTGCCTCGGTGAACTGGTGAATACAGCCATGCCATGTCGTGAGATATGCAGATGGTGGAGTTGGTATCTCTCTGTCTCTTGCTGCCGTCATCCCGGTTTGTGAAGGGGCCGACTTGCGGCTGTAAATCATCGCAGTCGGGATTGACATATGGCATTTCTGTCTTTCTGTCTCTCTCAAACTCAGATCCACCCAGCATACTGCTCTAGCGTTTCGTTCCTCACCCCCTCCGAACCATGCCTCACCCCCAGCAGCCGGACCTTCCCGATCTTCCCGCCAAAGTCGTCCTCGACGCTGCTCTTCCAGTTCTCGAACAGCGCGTTCAGCCGGTCCACGACGGCCGGATCGTCCCTGATCAGGAGCACAATGGCGTCGTACCCGCCCGCGCCGGGAACCACCCCGCCAATGACGCCCTCGATTTCCGACGCGGCATCGAGCAGCTCCGTCTGCACGCTCGGTTCGATGGGGACACCCGATTGGCGCGACATGGCGCGCAGGTGGCTGCGTGAGGTCTGGAGATAGGTACGGACAGCGGTATAGTCCAGGGGAGATGCGGGATCGGAATCCTCCTGAGCCAGCCGCTTCAGCTCCTGGCGGAGCTTCTCGTTGTTCGCCTGCAGGGTGTCCCAAAGCGTATCGGCCTCCTTGCGGTTCTGGCTGCGCCATTCGAGGACCTTCTTCACCATCCCTGGGGTCTGCGAGCCGCAGTCGACGTCGCACAGGACCATCTGCATCCCCCGGGGCAGCCTCATGCCGAAATCCACGCACTCGGTGTCCCAGCGACGTTCGGTGTCGAGGTCCTCGACGGTATTGAAGAGTCGCTCCTCGAATCCGGGAGAGCCCACATCGCCGACCTTCTCGAGGATGGCGGGGGAGAAGCGCCGATAGAGACATGAGCCGTAGACCGCGGCTGCGACATCGAAGCCGGACCCGATCTTCCCCTGAGCAGCGCAGTGTGCTGCTTGGGCCAAGTTGTGCAGCTTCTCCCTGCCAGCGCCTAGATCATCGGGATGCAAGGTGCGGTGTATGACCAGGGCAGAGACCAAGGCAGTGACGAGGGCAGCCGAAGAACCCAGCCCGGTTTTGTGTGCTTCATGAAGGGGCACTCCGAAGTTTGCGAAGCGGCCTCGCGATTTGGAGTCTTTCGACGAGGCTGTCTCCGAGTAGTAGTCGTTATCTGCAAGGATGGTGATGGAGAGGGATCCGAAATCCTTCGAGTCCGCGACGTAGCCTATATACGTCAAGGCATAGTTGAGAGAGGTCTCGACGAAGGGATTCCGTCGTCTGTCAGATATTAGCTCGGGCCTATTATTTCCATACACGTACGATAAAGCATCAGGCTGATAACAACATAATAAGTGGACGGAGCATACGTCGTTCAAGATAAGCCTTCCCGTTCGTCTTGGGCTGAAAGTAGGTTTCGTTTAGAATACAGAATCTTGTAGTAAATAGAAACCCCAGCAAGGCACAGGAACAACAGTAGGAGAGGGATACGTAAAAAAAATACAAAACTATGAAGCCAAAGGAAAGGAAAAAGCACTCACCCATCGCCCCTCTGCACAACCCTCACCCCTCCCCCATTCTCGCACCTCTCCACCCCATATTCCCAGACCGCATCCACAAACTGCGGCGACCGCACGACGATCGTCTCCTCTTCCCTGTCCCCTTCCGCTGCGGCCGCGCCACCGCCCTCGTGCTGCTCGCCTCTCCCCCGCCCCTTCCTCAGCTGTTGCACAATGACATGGATCCTGGCGTCGAGCGCAAAGACCGTGCCGGTGTAGTTGCGGTCGAGGACGAGATAGCCGCCGGTGAGCAGCACCTTTCCCGGCGCGGAGACGGCGGTGGTCGCGGAGACGTCGTGTGTCTGTGTCATTGGGTTGGTCTAGTTTTCAAAGGCCAAGCCAAGATATTGCTGCATAAATTACACCACTAAGGACAGAGATCCGAGGGAGCTGCCGTTCTTGTTTTGTATCGTATAGTAAAGAGACGTGGATAGAATGCTCTTGAGGGGCTTGTGAGATTTAGGTAGGTAGGTAGTGATCAGATGTGGAAGCCAGATGAGGCAAAAGGGAGAGTGGGATGTTAGGTCAGACGGAGCGATCAAGTCAAGACAAGCTTTTTTAAAGTTTCCAGGTCCTGTGGAGAAGATCTGGAGAAGTGACAAGCAAGCAGAGCAGAGGGGAGTTTGTGTAACTGCTCAGGACGGCAACGCGGTGCGGTGAGGGGAGCTAGGTCTATGTGCTGGGGAAGCGGGTTGGATTCTTGTTCACTTGCACCTCCAACCCAGATGACAGACAAATATTTACAATTATCGGGTATCAGAGGACGGGAGAATGAAAGCAATTGGAAGACTTGGAATGGAAAACCACAGGTCAAATCATAGTGGAAGAGCAAATTGATATGTCATTGCTCATCCACGTACGGAGTACCTCCCGGACACGTGGAGACATGTTTGTTTGGTTTGCATACAGCTAGCTAACTCCTGTAGCTGGAGATCTTGCCCGCCATCCTTCTACCTTCCTACATTCTACCTTGTACCAAAACTCTCCAGGGAAAGGTGGAAGATGGAAGGTGGAAGGTCTTGGTGGAATTTTGATATTCAGGTTCCTCTTTCCATCCAGTGATCAATTCTGGATAAAACAAAAAGAGAGACATAGAGGCATGATACGATCGTGGGGTCCTCAATTGCAGCAAACTGGAAAAGTATTTCTCCATCTCTTCAGTAGTTAGCACATAGGAGAATGGGAGCAAAGAAACCCTCATAGTAGAGCGAGAAGTATCAGCTCCGACATAACTCCGTACAAAAAGAGCAGTTGTACCCCACAAGCAAGATGTGACGACTAGAATAATAGACTGTCAGATGTCATCTCTGCAGAGGGAATTTTTTTTTATTATTATTATTATTACGGAGAACGTGAGAGGATAACGGCTAGCCCGGGCCAGCCCCTCCAAGAGACAAACGGTGATGTCCGCGGATATGTGGGGTAGCAGGGACCGCATCATGCCATCGCTTTGAGGGGGAGATCGTACGAACGCCGGACAGATCTATCCGTGTTCCGGGCGCAGGAACATCATGACATGATGAGGCGGAATCCGCCGTCGCTGCCAGAAGTCGGCTCCGCAGGGCGGAGAAAGCCGTAGCGACACAGGATCAGCTGTCTCATGTCGAACCAGACAGGTGCATGTTGCGTTCGTCGTCTGATCACTACTGGGCGGGACGGCATTGCGGGATGGCAGGCCGTGCAGTCGGGCAGTGCACACGGCATTGATGATGGGGAAGTTGTAATCCCGAGGTCCGCCAGGGCCGAGTCTATCAGACCCTGGAAGCAAGACGTCTTTGATGGGCACAACGGAGCTCGCCTGTTCAAGTATTATGGCATGCTCCGTTAGCAGATCTGACGGCATCAAGATATCGGAATGGGCCGAGAATGCTAGGCTCTGGTAGCCATCCAGTGTCTGTCCATCGATTACTACGACGATCAGATCGCATTGGAATTACTCCAAACCCCATAGGTGCCCGGACTGCCCCCGGTCCGGTAGCAAAGCGGATGCTTGGTCTCGATCTCGTGCATCATTATTATTTATGCCTCTCGGTGAGACTGTTTCACCGCGCGATGGCGTGTGGCCGGGGTCGGGGTCTTGGGGTCAGCGCACCCGCGCGACGGGCATTCCGAATCCCGAGTCGCCGACGGACCGCCCCAGCCACCGCCGCGCTGCTGAGGGGGGAAGCGCGTCTGGAAGAGGGAGCAGACTCCGGAGCAAGACACCGTGCAGGGCAGGCGGGGACGCCCGCTTCCCCGATCGGGGAGCACCAGCCACAGCACGTGCGCGGGCCCGGGACAGGATGAGTCAGCTCCCGGCGCCCGAGAAAAAGAACCGGAACGCGCCTGAGTCACAGCGACTTCCTGAAGCTTCCAGGGCGGCCCGCCGTTCCTGTTCTTCCCGTCTTCTGCCCCCTGCCATTGGCCGCCCCGGGCACCTGACCCGGCCAGGCACCGCGAGCACTTCTCGAACGCTTGCTGCGCGTCAGGCTGCCTTGCTGCACGCCGACAAAATAAATTGGCACTCGACGCAGTCGCCCTTGCCGGTCCTCTTCCCGGGCCTGATCTTCTTGGAATTAAGAATTTTTTTTTCTTTTTCTTCTTCTGTCTCTTCTGCGCAGGAAGAAACAGAAGCACTCGACCCTCCACCAAACTGCTGGGTCCTCGGAATCTCTCCTCTCGGATCCGCTAGGCACCCTCCCTCTTACCTCTTATAGCCGGCCCTCCGGATCCAGTCCCCTTGTCTTCATCCGAGTCCCTACGACCAAGTGCCTCTCACGGCTTGCCCTGCGCGTTCATTGACGGCTGCTAGTCGTTAAATGAACCTGCATTTTCGATTCCACCCTGGTGTTGAGGTACGTCTCAATTTTGATTTTTGATTTTTTTTAATTTTTTTATCTGTGTGTTTTGTGAACTGGTCGTCCATTGGTCCGAGCGCGGATCTAACTCCGTCCTGCAGCATCTCCTCTTCTGCGTGAAGAGGTTCTCGATCAGATAAATGGTCTTTAAACCGTTCACCCACCTCGCGCGCCAGAGTTTCACCAAGGCCTTTACCCATGGCTACGCTCAGTCGGTAGTCGCCGCGTCCCAGTCCTCCTACGCGTCCTCGGCCACCTTCAACCAGATCGCAAACCACCCGGGCAAGTACACCCGGACAAGCCAGCTCCAGAATGCTTTCCAGAACGCTTCGAGCTCGTCTGGCGCAGGCGCCAAGGCCAGCCAGACGACCCAGGGCGCGGGAGATGGCGGTCTAGCGGCCTACTACGCCGCCTGGCAGCATGCCCAGCAGACCGGAGATGACAGCGATTGGAGGCGTTTCCAGTTCACGCGGAAACTCGGCTGGAAACCGACGACGGCCAAGGAAGCTGCGGAGAAGAGCAAAGATGGCGACGAGTCCGCAGTCAAGGACGGCTCGTCGCGCTGCGATCTGCACGACGCTCAGCATCTCAAGAAGGCCCCGGTGAACGTGGACGTGAGTGCCAGGGTCGAGGAGGCGGTTAAGCGGGAGATCCAGATCCAGGAAGAGAAGGCGAAGGCGGAGGAGGCCGCGGAGCGGAAAGAGACTCCCGAGGTCGAATCCACCCCTGACTCGTCTGCGCCCGAGCCGACAGCGGACGCTGATGCCGTCGCAGAGAAGTCTCAGGCATCGTCCGAGCGGATCGTGCAGCTGGCGTCCGCGAAGAAGTATGCCGAAATCCCCGCCGCTTTCGAGACCCTGCTTAAAGACGGTCTCACCCCCACGGTTGGCGCGTACAACGCCCTGCTTGTCGCCGCCATCGAGCTCCATGTCGACACGCACCATGCCGTTCCCAAGGCGCTCGATGTCTACTCGGACATGCTCCGCCGCAGAGTGATGCCCGATGAGGAGACCTACAAGACCCTCGTCCAGCTGCTGGTGACCCGCGCGCTCGACACGATCAAGGCGAAGGAGGCCCTCGAGCAGCAGAGGGTCCGGTTCGGCGGAATGGAGGAGCCCGGCAAGTTCATGTTCCAATCCAGCGAGGTGGAGCGGGAGCTGCTGGCCGAAGACCACTCCCTCTCCATCGCCCTGAAGCTCTTCAGCGCCGCGACTTCACGCCATGCGGAACTGGTCTTCCCGCTCGCGGTATACCGGGGCCTTATAACCGCCTGTGCGCAGGAGGGCCAGGTCGAGGACATGGTCCGCGTCTACGCCCACATGGAGACGCATAAGGTGATCCCCCACGCGGCCATCTTCCCGAGCATGATCAATGCGTTTGCCGCCATTGGCGACCTCAAGAGCGCGGTGGAGTGCTACAACGAGTACCGGGAGCTGGCCATCGCCGACGACAACGGCATCTTCGGCATCGTGGACCGCCGCGACGGCGAGGTCTACGCCGCGCTGATCCGCGCGTACCTGTCCTGCGGCAAGGAGGAGGGTGGCCTGCGCTTCCTCGACCGGATCCGCGCCTCGTTCGACGACGTCCAGGAGGACCGCGAGGCGCGCCAGGAGGCCGTGGAGTCGGTGATCGTGCAGGACGCGCTGGTGCAGCACGCGCTGGACGCCGGGCGGTTCGCGGAGGCGCTGGCGCACGCTGAAACCCGGCTGCGCAGCGGCGCGCTGGAGCGAGCGATGGCCAAGATCTGTGTCGCGGCGGCGGACGCCGGGGACGCGGGCATCGCGACGGGGGCATACGAGCGTCTGCCGGCGGATGCCTCCGTGACGCTGGCCCCGGCCGTGGCGATGCTCGCGCTCCATGTGCGCCAGGGCAGCGTCGCGGCAGCGCGCCCCTTCTGGGCTGTCGTCCGCGGTCAGGCTACGCCGGACATGGTGCAGCCGACGACCATGTACGCCGTCGCCCTCTTGAAGAGCGGCCACGTCGAGGAGGGCCTCGCCGAGGCCCGCAGCATGTTCGCCCGCATCCGCGCCGCCGCCCCCAGCGCCCACCAGCTCGTCGCCCCCGTCCGCGAGGAGATCGGCGAGGCCCTCGAGCTCCTCGGCCGCGTGCTGATGCAGACCGGATCCGTCCTTTCGCCCCAGGCGGCCATGACCCTCCTCTGGTCCATGGTCGAGAACGGGGGTCTGGTGTCGCCCGTTGCGGAGCACGCCGTCGCCAGCCTGGGCCCCATGGCCATCTCGCAGCTCAGCCCCCCCGACCTGACCCTCGCCCTCCAGGTCCAGGCCGGCATGCTCATCAACAGCCCCGCCGTATATGATGCCGCCCACCCCGTCCGCTTCGCCCACATGGTCGAGGTCGCCATGTCCACCGGTCTGCCCATGGACGCCTACACGACTCACCTCGTCGATCAGGCCATCGTCAAGCTCTCGGACAGCAGGCCGGACCTCGTCCAGAGATGGCAGGAGTATGTCGCGCCCTGGAGGAAGGCGGCCTACGTGCCCAACCGCTACACCCCGGTCTCCTCCGAGTCGTCCATGGTCAGCGCCGCCTCCATCGAGGACACCTTCGACCCATACGCCTATGCCACCGACTACCGTGGGTCTGCCATCATTGCCGACGAGCTGGAGAACACCAGCGGCCGGCCCGAGGCCCATCTGGAGGAGGCGATGATCAAGTTCAAGAACATGCGTCGCGTTGGCAGGCATCCGCGCTACATCACCTACGCCAAACTGATCACCGCTGCCGCCAAATGCGGCCGGATGAACCTGGTCCAGGAGATCCTGGGGATGGCCAGGCATGATGTGCCCCTCATCCCCCAGTACAGCGTCGTCAAGTATGGCTGGGTCTCCATCCTCGACGCCATGGTTGCTGCCTGCTTGACCCTCGGTGACAGGAACCTCGCTGCCAAGTACCACCAGGAGCTGCTGAACATGGGTGCGGCGCCGTCTGCCAACACCTTCGGCCTGTACATCACCACGCTCAAGGAATCCACCAAGACGTTCGACGAGGCGACCGAGGCGGTCAAGATCTTCCACCGTGCCACCGCGGAGGGCGTCGAGCCGACCTCGTTCCTGTACAACGCCTTGATTGGCAAGCTCGGCAAGGCCCGCCGGATCGATGACTGTCTCCAGTACTTCGCCGAGATGCGTGCCAACGGCGTTCGACCCACCAGCGTCACGTACGGAACCATTGTCAATGCCCTCTGCCGTGTCAGCGACGAGCGGTTCGCGGAGGAAATGTTCGACGAGATGGAGTCGATGCCCAACTACAAGCCGCGACCGGCCCCGTACAACTCCATGATCCAGTACTTCCTGAACACCAAGCGCGACCGCAGCAAGGTCCTGGCGTACTACGAGCGCATGCAGTCCAAGAACATCCAGCCCACGATGCACACCTACAAGCTGCTCATCGACGCCTACGCCTCGTTGGAGCCGGTCAACATGGAGGCTGCGGAGAAGATCCTGGACGAGATCAGGGCTACCGGACAGCATCCCGAAGCCGTCCACTACGCCTCGCTCATCCACGCCAAGGGATGTGTGCTGCACGACATGGAGGGCGCCCGCAAGGTCTTCGACTCCGTTCTCACGAATCCCGAGGTGCGTCTGCAGCCATGCCTGTACCAGGCGCTCTTCGAAGCCATGGTTGCCAACCACCAAGTCGCCGACACTCCTGAGCTGCTCAAGGATATGGCCAGCCGCAACGTCGAGATGACCCCTTACATCGCCAACACCCTGATCCACGGCTGGGCTGCCGAGGGCAACATCGCCAACGCCAAGGCGATTTACGACGGAATCGGCATGGAGAAGCGCGAGCCCAGCACCTATGAGGCGATGACCCGCGCCTTCCTGGCATCGGAGGACCGCCAGAGCGCCTCTGCTGTCGTCCAGGAGATGTTGTCTCGGGGCTACCCCACCGCCGTCGCCAACAAGATTGTTGACCTTCTTGGCGGTGGGGTCCCAGCTGCGACGACTGCTTAAGGCAGTAGTCACGGCGGCCTGAACGACGCTGCTTCGTGTGTCCTCCATCTGACTGGATTTTTCTTTCATGTCTTAATGGCTTGCCTACGCAAGACACCAGGGCTGGATCCCTTCGAAAAAGCAAATTCTTTCAGCTTGATGGCCTCTGCGTGGGCATCCGAAAAATTACCTTCCATTTTCACATCTGTTGATCTGGGGAAAAAGCACAGGCGTTTTGAGTGATCATGTATTATACACATCGAGCAAACAAGCGGGAATGGCGTTGGCTGAGCATTTGTCTGTCTGCTTTTTGTTGAACGACCCGGCAAGGAGGGAAGGACATTTATACCAGGTTGATGGTGTTCTTTTTGTTGTGTTGTTGTTGTTGTTGTTGTTGTTTTCCTATGTTTCTTCGATGGACCACTCTCAACTCTCTTCTGGAGTCTCGACGATATCTGGTCCTTCCTGATATGCGTCGCGGGTCCAGTTGGCTATTTGCGCGGCATGTTTTCGTGTGGAGGTGACGGATCATCCTTCATCCTTCTCTCCTGTGCCGTGGCCTGTGGGTTCGAACTCTCTGTCTGCCCTGCTCCTATATGAGATGTGGGAGGGATGGAGGATACCGCTCACAGATAGTAGAAAAGATAGAAAAATGGAAAAAAATGAGAGAAATTTTCAGGAAAAAAAAGAACAGTACAGTAGTATTTCTTTTCTCGGGCCGTTTGTTTGTAGCAAATATAATTCCGAGTGTCCTTTGAGTCTTTGACCTCCTGAGATCCAAGAGCCTTGCTCGCCTCACGAAGTAGCCGCGCAGCTTGTTTGTCTTCGCCGTCCGTCCGTAAAGGTCTGTATGTAGGTTGACTCCCATAAAAGCAACTTCATGTAAAAAGATAGGCCCTACGACCATAGGGTGTGGAAAACAGGGCTTCCCGTCCGCTCAGCTGTTCTTGAGCGACACGCCAGGCGGTTAGTATGTATGCAGTTGGGTGGGTGACCACCAGTGAATCCCGTCTGTTGTAGGTTTTCTATTCCAATTTTTTTTGCATTTATTTTTCTATCTACATATTCTTACTATATAATTGTCAGGTTTTGATGCAGAAATAAAAAGTAGTGTTGATTATCGTCGTTGTGTTTGTGACTTGCCGCTTGAGCTTGAGTGGCATAAACGAGTTGACCTTTTGCTTTTGCTTTGACTCACCATGTTACTACCTACTTTACTTGGGTCGATCTACTACTTACTGTAGGGCTGCTGCTGATCTTGGCAACAGACATGACACCTTACCTAGGTCCTACTGCTAGTTCCGCTGTCCAGTAAGGAATTTTGAGCGTCCGAGGACGACCAAAAAAAAGGGGGGGGGTTTGAGCCTTTTGTTCACATCTCATACCTCGCTCGTAAAATCTTAGATTCTCATGCAGCTTTCTTTAGATGCAGGTTTCAGCTGTAGTCTCTGAAGACCGTCAGAGAAATCCATATATGCATCATACATGAAACTAGCTGATCTACTGATCTAGAACTCCGGACTCGTGCCCATCATACTACTGCCATGCAGCGGACCCTATGCAGGTAAGTAGAGAGGTTTTTGAGTGGTCTGAGACTGCCAACTCTACTTACATATAAATACGGTATAAGCAACAGATGGCGCGATGCTCGCTTGCTTGCAAAGCTTGCAAATAGACATAGCATCTAGGTCTAGAGAGCCTGAAAAAAAAAGGAGTGGTGAAGAAGACTAGAAGGATTCCAGAAGGACGGTTCGCCGTATTTTTTTTTGTTTTACTGCCATCTGAGACATGGAAACAAAAACAAGTCCGAACAAACAAAGAAGCGGGTATATTATTAAAATAGGTACTCGTTTGAAGGATCTGATTGAGAGCCCGGATTCGTGCATATGAGAATGATTCTGCAGCTGGCACCATGCAGGAGGAGAAGAAGGTCAGGCGGTTGTGACTGAGACTGTCTCATTCAGACACATAAAGTCCTCCAAGCTTTGGACTCCAATAGAACCAAAGAAAGTAATGAACTTTTTGATACTTGATTGATTCCAAGATATACTTCGGCTGACGGATATTACGGAGCAGAATGATTCTACAATATATATAATATGTATGGAGCAAGATATTGCTGATCAAAGAACTGGAAAAAATACAATGAAAGATCAGTACATAGATGCACATTTCTCAGTGGATATTGGTAATAGAAGTGATCATTGATAGTAAGTAACAATCAACTCCTTAGTATCATCTCAAGACAATAACTAAGAGCATTATTACGACAGAACAGACAGAGCAAGGCGTGTAGAAAAGGAGACGTTTCCAACAGATTACCAAGCAAGAGCAAGGAAACCTACTGATGCGCCAATAATATAAGATAATCGATATCCTCAGTACGGAGTACGGAGTGCATAACTGCAGAGACAGCACCACCGCCCAGGCTCAAGCCACAACTCATACTCCCAAAGTTCAAGCGCAAATAATGCTATGTATGTATTATTGAGATCTAGACGCTGAATTAGAAGTATGGTACATATATACATCGATACATGCATTGACAGACAGAAATGGTATTCCGCGCTGTTGCAACACACCACCTCTGCCGGCCTCTCTTGACCCTGACCGCCCTCCGGCATCTTTCCAAAGTTGTTGACCTTTGGACGACTGTGGATAACCCCAGGCGGGGCTTCGTACGATGCCAAACATCGGCCATGTCAATCGACCACCTTTGTCAAAGGACTCCTGCAGGCGCAGGGTAAGATCTGCATGCACAAGAAGGATATATGAAAACTCTAAAGACGAAGCGGTCACCACTCGAGGGAATGGCGTTCTGGAGAATCCCTCCGTGGAAAACCAGTCCAAGTTAAAATTGAAGTAGAAGAGAAAAATGGAAGCGCTGCTACTACATCGAATGGAAACAAACGGGGCATGATGATTGCCCTAATGTGGGGTATAAAATATTGAAAAAAGCACAAATATCATCTCACAGAACCACCCAGCAATCACCTCAAAGTTCCTCAACGGATATCGCAAGGGAGCATGCAGGAATCTGCCGTGGGAGAAAGATATCGCCGGGCGTCACGCGCCTTTTGAACAGCTAGCTGAAAGAATCGAAGCAAATAAAATCTGCAGAGACCTCGTCAAGCATGTGTACTGCCAAAGCTTGCTGGACAAGAAGGACAAAATGCGACGAGCGGTGGGATGGTTCGGAGTCCGATAGAGCCGTCAGAAAGTGCTGAAAGTCGGAAAGCAGAAAACCTCTTCGTAACGCCGGGAAGAAAGAAAGAAAGAAACATGAAGGCGCCATCGTCAAGACATGATACCGCGTGAAAGAAACATGTTCAGGTCAAGGACGCATTCAAGGTGGTGGATCACCAGAGCCACCTTCAATCTGCATCTCTCCCTCGATAGTCTTCCTCCAATGCTGTGGGAGACAGACACAGACAAGCTAGGAGCACAGTCAGCGAGGGAATCACTTGGCAGTTTATCAACAGCCTTCTTCCTTACCGGGAATGCCTTGATCTCCCCTGTGGGTTGGGGAGATGATCCTCGCCTCTCTGACCCATTGGACACGCCGCTGTCACGCTGAACTCTGCGCCTCCAGTCATAGTCTTCCGCTCTCTCGGGGACGCGAACGCCGGTCGCCCAGCCGTCGTCCCAGATGGCAATAACCTTCAGCATCTCTCCTCGATTCAACTCGAACTCATCAGCAGCCCGTGGCTGATACGCCCAGAGGACAGACACTTTGTCACCCGGATGGATGTCGTCTTCGGAATAGTAATCCCTGAAGAAGGGAAGCTGTTCGGACAGGGTGCTTGCGACCCCCTCGGGGGAGGACACTTGGCCAGCAGTGCCGGAACGGGGAGTTTCGCCCCCTAACATCGAGTGGCTGGAAAGCGAAGCTTTGCGCTTCGAAGTAACCGGAGGAGCTCTTCTCGACACACTTCCAGGGCTTGCACCAAAAGTTTCTGAATCCGATGAATCGCTGTACTTGGTTCTTGCAGCGCTAGCCCGAGAGCGCGGTGGGGAGTGGCTTGAACTGGTTTGCAGGGCCGACATACGTGCCACACGTCCGCCAGGGGTTACTTCGATCCCCTGTTGACTGTTGGTCGTTCGGGTATACTGCATTGGAGGGGAACCCTTTCGTTGCGGCGTTGGCTGATTGAGTATATTCCTTGCGTGCTGGTCGCGTCTGCGGCGCAAGCAAATTAGGAGCAATACTCCCAAAGCAAGCAACGCACCAGATCCCGCCACAGAGCCAATAACAATCCCAGCGATCTGGCCCCCAGAGAGACCTCCATGACTGGCAGCAGCCCCGGTGGCCGACGAATTTGAGGAAGAGGTTGGAAACAATGGTGGCAACGTCGTGGGCGTCGTTGGAAGCTTCACATTTTCACAGCGGCCAGCGGCATTCGAATTCACGCAGCACGAATCGGTTGCATTTGGTGAACTGGACGCGCAGTAGGTGCATAGACCCAGGAGATTCGTGCCAAACCCACACTCATCGGGTTCATTGTCACTACCCGAGATGCATGTTCCAGTGAGCGAGTCAGCGGGGAGGGAGCAGACGGTAAAATCGGCCCTGATCTGGCTCATAAAATCAGATTTGGGTTTGCCGCAAAGCTTAGGGTTCACTGCTATCTCCTCCTCGCTGGTGGCTGAGAGTGCCTGCAGAAAGATCAGCATACCTCTTGTCGATGACGGTCGAGGATGATGGAGGGGGACCAACGCATGCGTCCGCGCAGAGTGGTCTGGCTTGATCGTCCGACAATCCACAGGGCTCTTTCGAATTCTGCACAATGCCATTACAAATTACGCTCGTAGTGTATCGGGCATATAGGGAACTAGTGTTGCTGAGGTCGACATCCGAGCAGCCCAAGAGTTGCTGGTACCTGACGAGTGAAATATTAGTCCTGTCGCGCATGCATGGACCGTAGGTGCGCACGTACTTTAGCTTGACGTACTCCCCTTTGACATAGTTGCTCAATTGCGCGTCAAAGTCTTCGAGGTCCGAGACGTACGCGAGGAACGGACTATGGACGTGTCAGTCTCGAAGCAGACCGCAGAGACCCCGAGATAAAACGTACAACTGCGCAACCAGGCTGGAATCGGTTGATATGGACGACTCATTGAATGCTGGACAGGTTTTAGAACCGGCAAGCGAGATGCATTTGCCAGACATCTTGATCCCAGATCACAGCGACTTCCTTTTTTTTTTCTATTATTATTTCCTTCCCGCTGGCTTCCAAAGCTGCGATAAACAGAGAAAGGGATGAATCGAAGGTGGTCCCGGATCCGATCGTCGACTCAGAGGGTCTACCACGACCTTGTCATATTGTTTTCCCAATTCGGCAACGTAAAGCCTCTGAGAGCTGGATCGATCACGCAGACCAGTACCTCAGAACAAAGGGAACGTAGGAAAACCAAAAAAAAAAGAAAGACCACGCGGGTCCCTGGAAGAAGAGAGAAAAAAATCAACCAAACGAGTGACTCGGTTCCGGCGAGCGCGCGGGGGGGCAGCAGGACCGTGGAGCAACGTCAACTCCGCAACGAGCAACAACTCGGGAAAGAGAGGAGAGAAAAGGACGGGCCCGGCCAACGGAGAGAAGAAGGCGATGGGATCGAAGGCTGCTGGGCTCGCTGCCGTGTTTCCGCTGGTGCAGCCCGCTGCGGTTCGGGGGTGCAGGATCGGAAGGCGTCAAACGCGAGAGTGCTAAAAGGGGCCGGCCAGTAGTTGAGATGGCATGGGACGTGCCACCAGGAGACGGAGAGCTCCACCGTCTCTGTGCGAGGACGAGCTGCCCAGGCTGCTCCACCGGCGTCGGCCGTGCTGCGTGCCCGCGGTGGGTTCGTGGTTTGGGGTCTTGGAGAGCGTGGAGCTACGATGTCAACATGGACGACAGGGCTGGGAGCGGGCAGAGAAGCACAAGAACATGAACCACCACCGCACTCTTGCACACGAGCACCGACGTGGCAGGGGAGGGGGATCTCCAGGGACGCGACACGCTTGGGAAGGCGACGTCCGACGTCTTCGTTCCTAACCTTTTCCATGCGCTCCCCTGCCCTGCGGAAATGAGATGGCGCATGGCTGCCACTGAGCGCGTGCACTCCCGGCGCCATCCCAGCCCGGCCGGCGCTACGGCGGCCCGTTTCAAGAACCGCTTGGGCAACACACCATTTTGATTTTTTTCCCCTAGGCTTCGAGCCTCGGTTCGGCGATGCTGCGCATAAACTTCCAGGAACCACTTGAAACAGACGTGCCATGCCCTTGGTCCACGGGCCCAGGCCCCGGATCCAAGATCGTTCATCAAGGTGACCTGTCCACTGCTTGTTTGTCGAGGCTCGATGATCATAAACATTCCAGCAGATCTCCGCGTCCTTCAAAAGTTCAACTGGCCATGATACTCCGTGGACTCTGAACCGGTCACCTCCCTTGCCGTCGTGTGCTCCAGGATAAATACTCCGCGTCTCGTAGCTGCAGTTCGCCCTGCATTAGTACGGCCGACGGTCCATCCCGTCGTCAACCTTTGCTTCGTACGCAGTAGGATACGGCGATTCTGGCTTTCGTCGGTCTGGCTAGGTCGGCACTCGCACTGGCCCCGAGTTTGTGAATCGGGATCGATGATCCAGTGTGCGCAAAGACTCCAAAGAGCTTAGGCCAATTCTCTGGGCTATGATCATCAACCTGCTCTCTGGGCCGCCTAACCGCTTTTAATTCTAGGAGGTGGAGCAGTATGGAGCAGATAATCACGATCATTGATCATACTGTGTGAGCGAGGGCCTGATGATTCGAAACCCGGGAACTGCGGACTTGAGAACTTTGAACGTCTACCACCGTGACAGAAGATGTCAATTCTACCTCATACTGTATAGTACTCCGTGCATCATGTGGAGATGAGTGCGGTTCTCGCGTCAGCAGCCATCATCCAAGGAGAGTTAATGATGGCTCCCTTGCGCTGAGCACAGTATCTCGCATGTACCGCGGACTTTCGCTCCGTGCTCTCTGCACTCTGCTTTATAATAAACCCGGCATGTACGGCGTAGATGTATTCCGTTGTATGCCTGAGGAAACAGGCTCCGAACCGCCCATGGATGCACACGCCTCCGGGTCATGTGACTCTGTGCCTGGAGATCCGCGGGGCGTCCGGGGGCGTGACTCGCGTGCAACGGGCAACGGCTCAGCCTCAACAACGTCATCAGATGAGGAGCCCGGAGACCACCTGGGGCATCTTCAGGCTTCCGTCTTCTGGCCCCGCTTTATCACATCCACAGCTTTGATCGACGGACAGTTGTCATCTAGCCTTTCTGCGTACCGCATACGCGGGCTTCTGTACCGCGTTCTGCCCTTGGTCTTCATTCACCCGGAATCTGTTACACACGCCGTGCCGTCGCAGCAATGTGCGGCTCTGATATCTTCCTCGCCATCCTGGCGGTCTTTTTTCCTCCCATCGCAGGTGAGTTGTTGGCATAGTTGATCTTCGAACTCCCTGCCTTAACGGTGACTTTGATTTTCACTTTACACTGACCCTTGCTGCCTAGTCTGGATCAAGGTCGGCATCTGCACCGCGGACTCGATCATCAACCTCGCTCTCTGCTGCCTGGGCTACGTCCCCGGCCTCCTACACTCGTGGTACATCATTCTGAAGTATCCCGAACCGCCGTTCGAGGGATATGAACCGCTCGAGGGGGGTCGGGTCACATACTACTATGTCTCGCATCAGCCTCCTGCTGGTCCACACCCAGCCCAGAGGGGGTACGGAGCTTTCGAACCGTCTCAGCCGCAACCACCACACGTCCCTTCGGGAACCAGACCTGCTCCTCCGCCACAGCAGTACGACGCGGGGGCAGGTAGCAGCGACCAGCCGACACGGCCACCACCAACGTATGCTGAAGCTGTGAAGGGTGACTACAAAATTCAGACCCAGGATTAGAAGTAGGAAAAAGGAAAATGAAGATGATGAAAAGCTTCAATCCTTACGTGCCCAGAGGAACATTGGTGTTCGGAGCAATATTTCTCTACCGTGGATAGCGCTTCATACCTCTACTCCGTTCATGGTTGTGGTGCTCTAGTCTCCATGCATTTATAGCATCTTGATCTCTTGGATTCGCGTTGAAGATTCGCCGCTTTCTGGACTCTGTCATATATACCTATGATCAGTATCTGCTTTCGGCTTCAGTTATCCTCTGCGGCGGGATTACTATCCACTCTGACGTGCATAATGGAGAATTCGGCTAGGCCATTGTCATTATCTTGTCATAGTTTCTACTTGATATTCCAGTGCCACGTTTACGAAGTTAGTTCCCACAGTCGATAGTGTTGTACGGACCGTAAAATGAGATATGGACTGGTACAAATTGACCTTGAGAACTTCTTCATACGAATTTCTTCTTCCGCCCAGTTTGATGGACTAAAATATTCTTATAGCGTCCATCCTGCGGGGCCGGTCAAAAAAAAAGGTAATGGAAGAAAGTACCTCGTAGACCTCCACCGGACGGAATCCGTTCAGAAGATGTTGCATCTGTTAGACACACCTCTGAAGCAATGATCGACTTTGTCAGTCTGCAACAAGACACCACTGACTGTGAATAAAGATGGGCGATTCGGGAAGAATATCTTGAATTCATGTGATGGCGTAGAATTGCATCTCATCGAATTATGCAGGTTTCCTTGGAAGGTAGAATTCGTACCCGGAAATAAAGTAGATTTTTTTAAAAAAAAATAAATAGAGTACCGTCATCTCATAAGAACTATTGTTTCTAGATCAAGCATGTTTGGCAATAGCAGTATATGTACAACCGTACAACCTAAATTTGTTAGTTGTCTGTCTCAATATAGGTTTTCTTCCCGCCACCGTTCGCCGTGGACCACTGATCCCATTACCGCCTTGTACCTCCGACTTCCCCGAGTCGTCCCGTCCCGTTCTCCGCAACTCAACCAAAACCACTCGCAATTCATTTCCCTCCACGTCTCAACAACAATAAAAAAACGACGCTGGGTTTGCATTCCCCCTCCCCGCGCGCGCGAGCGCCAATTTTTCGGCGATGCAGTCCGTGCCGTCGCTGCTGAGGCAATCGCTAGTACGATCGAGCATCGGCCTCGCGAGACCCTCCTCCACCACCCGTCCCGTTGTTCGCTCGGCTGCTCCAGCTCCGACAGCTCTCTTCTTTCCCAGTAGTAGTGGTGGGACAGTATCCGCAGCACGCAACTTTTCGGTCTGTCCGCAATGCCAATTTAGAGCACAGTCCGTTTTCAATTACTCTTCTACTAGGGAAGAGGACAAGTCGAAGGATGGGAAGCTAGCTGCTGGAGAGGAGGAGGCGGCGGCGGCGAGAGATGTGAGTGAGTCGTCTCCGTCGTCGACATCGGATCTGGTCAAGGGAAAAGAGGCAGAGGCAGTGGCGGAACCGGCGACTGCTGCCAGACAGTCTGAAGGTGAACAGCAGAAGCAGCAGCAGAAGGAGGATGGACAGGGTAACTATGGTGCTACTGCACACAATGGAGAAGGACCAGGATCAGGATCAGGCTCATCGGGAGGAGAGGATCTCCCGTCTCAAGCGGAGGGGCGGAGATCAGAGCTGTCGAAGAAGTTCACCACCCTGATGGACAACCTGCAATCCAACATCTTCATCGCGGGGCAGAGACTCAACGACCTGACCGGATACTCTGCCATTGAGGCTCTCAAAAGGGAGATTCAGGAGCAGGGTAATTACTACCAATAGTCATGTCTATTTTATTTTTCAATTGCTTGGTCTGCTAACGGCGATATTTCCACGTATACAGAGGCCCGAGTCAAAGAAACCCGCGCTCGGGTCCGCAAGGCCAAGGAGGCCTACGCCGCCGCCATCAACCGCCGCTCCACCTCCCAGCGCGAGGTGAACGAGCTCCTGCAGCGCAAGCACGCCTGGTCGCCTGCCGACCTGGAGCGCTTCACGGCCCTCTACCGCAGCGACCACGCCAACGAGGTTGCCGAGTCGGAGGCGCAGGAGGCCCTCGCCGCCGCGGAGCGCGACGCCGAGGAGGCCGCTGCCAGGCTCAGCAAGAGCATCCTCACCCGCTACCATGAGGAGCAGATCTGGTCCGACAAGATCCGACGCATGTCGACGTGGGGCACCTGGGGCCTCATGGGCGTGAACGTGCTCCTGTTCCTCATCTTCCAGGTCGCCGTGGAGCCATGGCGACGGAAGAGACTGGTCAAGGGCTTCGAAGAGAAGGTCATCGAGGCGCTGGAGAAGGAGAATAACCTCCTCCGTGCAAGGGCTGAGGAAGGCATCGCAGCAGCAGCACCTGCTACGATCCCAGCAATCACACCTGAAGCTCCTGCAGATACAGAGGTCGACACACTGGCTGCGACGACAGCCTCACCGGGGGAGCCTTCTTCCGTGATCCCCAGCTCCGAGGAACCCGAATTCGAACCAGCCATCACCCCATCGTCCACCGAGGTGGTCGAAGAAAGCCGCCAGCCGGCAGAGCTCTGGCCATCCCATCATCTCTCCACCGCCAACGCCTTCTCCCTCGAAGCCTGGCAGAACACCCTCCAGGACCTCTTCAGCGAGCGCAGGATCGCCATCTCGCAGCGCGATCTGACCACCGTGGCGATCGAGAGCGCTGCGGCCGGCGCAGCCATGATGGGTCTGCTGATCGCGATATTCCGGCCACGGTGAATAAAAAGAAATTCAAACTTTCGACCAGAGACTAGAAAGCCTTGTTCCTCATCCTCCTCCTCCCCTATGACCTCAGCGGAGCTGGATTGCCCTTTTGCCTACCTACCTAACCCTGTCTTATGCACATATGCATGTGAAAGCCTTGCTTTTGGGCGAAATGGATATAAACAAAACCTGTAGATATGTTGCATACATGTGATGTGCGTGGTGGGGTCAGTTTTTTTCTAACTGACGGACTGTATTGACTGTATGTATTTTAGTTTTTGTTTTGTCCAGATATGATCTGCAAATGCATAAATAGAGTAGAGAAAGAGAGAGAGAGAGAGAAGCGAGAGAGAGAAAGAGGCATGCATTGGATATAGATATATGAATACATATTATGTCATTGTCATAGCCGTTCTAACATACAAATTACCCCAATAAAAAGCGGGACCGGGACTGCCTGACAATACAGAAAAGGCATTGGATAGTACTGTATGCACAGACACATGCGCAGTACATCAGACAAGATCAAGCCAGACACTAAGAAGGTACCTCCACACTTTTCCTTTTCTTGTGCAACTGAACCCGTTGGAATCTCCCAGGTTCATGATGGTCTATATCTATACGCGATTTCCGGGATATATATGCTATGATATAAGACCAAAGAAGGAAATGATACATGCTCTATGATTTCATCTTTTATCCATACTGAAACATGGTCCGAGCTTGACACACACACACATAGTGAGTGGATTCTGTCTTTCCTGTGATAGTACATACGGGATCCCCCTCCTCCTCGACAGCCCCTTTAATAACGATAAAACTCACCAATCTCCAAGAGCCGTTCGAACTGAGCTGTTTTTAACCAATGACCAGGGTGTCCTCGGTGGGGAAGCTGTACTGAGGGATCTCGAGGTTCAGAGGGGCAGGACCCTTTCTGGCACGGCCGGAGATGTCATAATGCGAACCGTGGCAGGGGCAGAACCAGCCGCCAAAGTCACCGGCCTCGCCGATGGGGACACAACCAAGGTGGGTGCAGACACCTGATCATCTGGTCAGAAAAAATCCATGTGCAATTGGACGTGGGAAAACTAAAGGAGAGCCGTCCCGGCGGTTGTCGGAAAAGGTTTAACAAAGGACACATACCAAGCATGACCAGCCACTCGGGCCTCTTCACACGGTCAGAGTCGGGCTGGGGATCTCTCAGGGACCGCCAGTCAACGCTGTTGGCCTCCTTGATCTCATCCGGGGTGCGGTGACGGATGAAGACGGGCTTGCCACGCCACTTGATGATGACCTGTATTCCCCAAGGGATGTTTGTCAGACATTGAAATGAATTGGAGGGAACTGTGAGGAGACGGGAGCCCCGAAACATACGTTCTTGCCCTCTGGGATCGAAGCGAGATTGATCTCAACCTTGGCCTGAGCCAGGACATCCGCGGACGCAGCCATGTTCACGAGGAAGTCTGTCACAAAAGTATCAGCCATATGGCCCCTCCGGAAGCCAAGAAAAGGACCCAATTGCTTCTCCCCCGCCGCTCCAGAATAATAGATCCAGAATTCAAGATATCAAGGACGGACGGAGGGGAAACCCACCCTGCACGGTCGCCTTGGCACCGACGGCGGAAACCAGACCCATGCTTCCGGCCACAAAGTACGAGAAGACCTTGTTCGAGGTCGCGGAGCCCTTGGCGGCGTACTTGCTGAAACTGGGGATCTTGGTGGTCTCCGAGCGGGTGAACGGGCTGTCAAAGGACGACGACTTGGGCGCCGCATCGGCCACTCCTCTGCGCTGCTGGACGCCGGCGATGGCGGCACGGGCGGCCGGCAGCTGCTGCCGGGCGCAGGCGCGCAGCATGGAACTCGAGGCGGCGGCGAGATGAGACATGGCGGGCGAGAGTTTAGGGCGGGAAAAGGAGGGACAATTGGCGAGGGATTTGGGGGGGAGGCGACGGAGGGCGTCGGGACGTCGAGGTGGGATTGAGAGGGAGGATTATTTTCCAGGTTCGAGGTTGAGGTTGGATTCCGTCGGCGTCGGGCCTTGTTCGCTGGTAACGTGCCAGGGCTTTCGCCCGCCCGAAAAGGGCCGGAATCACGGCGCCGCTGATTGGCCCGTGGCCCGCCCGGCGACACCAGCGCAGCGGGCGACTTCATGAACTGTTCGAGCAGCGTTGCTCGAGATCTTCGATCTACAGCTGTTATATATCCATTACTACTAGGCTTGTACGGACCTCGAAAGCCGTGTGGAGAATTAATGTCTATTCCTGTCCGCAGAGCATATCTAAGCACCGGCGCCAAACACACCCACCCGATTTTTGCTGTGAACCGAACCATATGCAAATGCAACCAGATAATAGCCAAAAAGCCTTGCAAAACTCCCCATGCCAATCCAGATAACCCAATCAGACGTGTACAGGGCTAATCCTCCATCTCAACATCCTCAATGGCTGGCCGCTCATGCCCAGCGTTATCGACAGTACGATCCACCATCAAGGTGCTGCGTGAGCCCGATGCGTGGATGACCACCGTCGGGCGCGGACCCGTAGGCTGCCTGTGACCGCTGTCGTCGTCCGTCTGGAGGATGGAGTGACTCCCGGACATCCCGCCCACACCGTTCTCTGCTGGCCGTGTCCCATTCAGCGTGCGCTGGCCCTTCTCCATAGCGGCCTGTTTCGCTTCTTCCCTCGCCCTCTTCTCCTTGAATTGCTTATATGTGGTCGTCTTTGGTATCACGTCGGACAAGAACTCGAGGTTGTCGATTCGTGAAACAGCCGTAGCTGCCCGCGGGTTCAGCGTCGAGCGCGAAACGGCGTGGGGAGTGCTCTACTTACCGAGATCCTTGTATTGTATAGTCTTCCTGGGTTTTCGCTCCGATTTGACAACGTTATACCCTTGCTCCGTCAGGTACTGTATGAACATCTCCTGTATACATGCAAAGTGTGAGCAAGCGCGGGGTCTTGCGAAGCGGAGACGCGGAGGTGACGAACGGTAGCCACGGCGATAAGAAATGTAGCGTTTTGGGAACATTGCCCGATGTCTTCGTCGAGTTGGATGATCTTTTTTATTCGCGACACTGGATCTGTCTTAGTCCCCTGATTTCAGAAAACGGTTCTGGATGCTTGCCACGAACAAGGAAGGGCGCTCTGGCCGGTGATCTCTCCGGAGGGAGGGTTTGCCGCGTTATTGGGAGGCATCTTCGAATGAAATAATGGAGATTATGATTATTAAGGAGCTGAAAATAACTCGAGAAACAGTGATGTGAGGTCTGCAATTCAGGACCGTCAGCTCCGCGGTTTGCTCGCAGGGGAGCAAGGACGTTGTCCAAGTGAGATTTGAGGAAGAGCCAGAGATACTGGCGCGTGCGGCTCCTAACACCCACGGCGCGCGAGGGTGGCTTCGTAGATGGACGCACGAAAGCGTCCTAGGATGACGTCTGCACGGGATTTCTATGCTTCTTATTTTTCGTATAGATTATTCCAAGGTCTACCCAAGCCAACCTAAGCTACTATCAACAACTCCATCCGCTGTTCACCCTGTATGCGCTGATCGCGCTCGCGACATCTCGATGTCGCGCCGAAACGCGGGACGGCGAAGCTCGTTTCACGTGCGGGACGTAGCGGCCGTCCCCCGGCCCACGTTAATCAAATGAGCAATCAATGCAATTTCCCCGAGTCCCTCTGATCGCACGAGCCCCGTCTCCCGGGAATCCCGGCTGAACCCAGTTATGTGAACAACAGAATCGATGTTATGACCCCTTCTCGCGCGCCATCGACCTCCGCGCCCGGTCCAGGTCAAGGGCACCCCGTCGCGCCCAAGCGTCGAGTCTCGCGGAGGGTATCAGGCTTCTCCGTTTCCGAGCAGGCCGGGCACGGAGCTCCAGCCACGGGGGCCAACGTCCAGGTCCACGCGGAGGAGATCAACCAGATCAAGAGATATGAGGACTTCACGACCATAGACTGGGTCCAGGATGCGGTGCAGGAGCAGGCACGGCGGAGAGCCAAGCGGAGAGACCGGTCCGGTTTCTGGGACCAAGAGGGGACGCTGGGATGGCGACGAAAGCTCAGAGAGTCCTACGACGCCGGACAGGCCTGGCTCGTGGTGACGCTTGTTGGAGCTGCCATCGGGCTGAATTCTGCCTTCCTGAACATCGTGACGGAGTGGCTGTCGGATATCAAGCTGGGTCACTGCACGACTGCATTCTACCTGAACGAGCAGTTCTGCTGCTGGGGTGCTGAAAATGGTATGCGCTTTTCTCGCAGCAGCAGTCGCGAGTCACTAGTGGCTAATATTGCAGGCTGTCCGGAATGGAAGCATTGGAGTCCCTTCGTGCTTCTGAATTACATCGCATACTTCATCTTCTCAGTATGCCATCCAAGATCTGTTGCACAGAACAGCTTCTGATATTTCATAGGTCATATTTGCTGCTACTGCGGCAATTCTGGTCAAGTCTTTTGCTCCATACGCAGCTGGCTCCGGTATATCGGAGATCAAATGTATCATCGCTGGTTTCGTGATGAAGGGCTTCCTCGGCGCCTGGACGCTACTTATTAAGTCTCTTGGGCTGCCTTTAGCCATCGCATCTGGGCTCTCTGTGGGAAAGGAAGGCCCAAGCGTGCACTTTGCCGTGTGCACTGGAAACGTCATTTCTCGTGTCTTTGGTAAATACCGAAAGAATGCTGCGAAGACGAGGGAAATCCTTACTGCTTCGGCGGCTGCTGGCGTGGCCGTTGCATTTGGTAGTCCGATAGGCGGTGTTCTGTTTTCACTTGAGGTATGAATTGTGTATGTGGGATGGCAACCAGCGTGTCTGGGTACTAATTCCTCCGCAGGAAATGGCTTCATACTTTCCACTCAAGACTCTATGGCGAAGTTACTTCTGCGCACTGGTTGCAACGGGAGTTCTAGCGGTACGTTCTATGGCTCAATGCTCTAACGGCTATTGACAATTCCAGGCCATGAATCCTTTCCGGACTGGGCAGCTTGTCATGTTTCAAGTGAAATATGACCGCACATGGCACTTCTTCGAGATCATCTTCTTTATTTTCATCGGTATTTTTGGTGGGCTATACGGCGCATTTGTCATAAAGTGGAATCTACGGGCACAGGCGTTCCGGAAGAAGTATTTGACAAAATATCCCGTGGTCGAAGCTACGGTTCTCGCAGGGTTAACAGCTCTCCTCTGTTATCCCAACATGTTTTTGAGGATCAATATGACAGAGATGATGGAAATTCTATTCCGCGAGTGCGAAGGAGGACATGACTATCACGGTCTTTGCGAGTGAGTCTTCTGAAGTCTTCATGTCTGGATAATTTCTAACCCGCTGCCAGAGCCAAGAATCGATGGTGGATGGTACTGTCGCTTGCTGTGGCTACTATTCTCCGTATTTTCTTGGTGATTATTTCATACGGCTGTAAGGTGCCAGCGGGTATTTTCGTCCCGTCGATGGCGATAGGCGCGTCCTTTGGCCGGATGATCGGCATCCTCGTACAGGCCCTGCAACAGTCCTTCCCTGATTCAGCGTTCTTCTCGGCCTGTGAACCGGACGTGCCGTGCATCACCCCGGGAACGTATGCCTTTCTCGGAGCAGCTGCAGCCTTGAGTGGCATCATGCATCTGACCATTTCGGTGACGGTTATCATGTTCGAGCTTACTGGAGCCTTGACCTACATACTTCCGACTATGGTGGGTTTCGCAGACGTCCACTGGGTTGGATGCACTCGACCAATGCTAATTTACATTTAGATCGTTGTTGGAGTTACCAAAGCAGTCAGCGATCGCTTTGGAAAAGGGGGCATCGCAGACCAGATGATCTGGTTCAGCGGCCTCCCTTTCCTTGACAACAAAGAAGACCATGTCTTCAACGTCCCAGTCTCCCATGCAATGACCCACGACCCCGTCTCGCTGCCGGCATCCGACTTCCCGGTACGGGAAGCTGAGCATCTGCTCAACGACAACAAGTTCCAGGGCTTCCCAATTGTTGAGGACCGCAGCAGCAAGACTCTTTTGGGGTATATTGGGCGCACGGAGCTCAGATATGCCATCGACCAAGCCAAGCGCAACGGGCCTTTGTCGCCAACGGCCACGTGTGTATTCACCAAAGAGGCCGCTGAAGCGTCAGCCTCACGCCCAGCGACGGCTTCGAGTCACCAGACATCTCGGACCTTTGATGACATCGAAACTACGGTGGGCAGACCCTTTGTGGATTTCAGCCGCTATGTCGACATACCGCTTACAGTTCACCCTCGTCTTCCGCTGGAGACGGTTATGGAACTGTTCAAGAAGATGGGGCCTCGCGTCATCTTGGTCGAGCATCGGGGCCATCTCACGGGGCTGGTGACAGTCAAAGACTGCCTGAAGTACCAATTCAAAGTCGAGGCAGAGGAGCACGCGCTCGCTGGTACCAATTCCTCTTATTTTGGCCTTGGCGCAAATGCGCATGCCGGTGGTAAGCCCGCTTTAGAGGAGAGATTGTGGGAATTCCTGCAATGGATCGGCTGGAAGCTGAGGCTGAAGTCCTGTAACGGCGTGAGACTGGAATCGAGAACGAGGGGATCAGCAGGCCGACGAGAAGGACCGTCGGATATACTGGAAGGGACAGAGGATGATGAAGGAATGCTCGAGCTAGAGGACAGGGACAGAAGATAATGTATCCTGCTCTGGGTATTTTGAATGACTTTGCGCTCTGCTTTGAGGCAATAAACTTCGAATGCCCTCGAACAGAATAAAACAATAAGCCTGCGTCACGGTTTAATCAGCAGGAAGAAGCTCATTATTATCCCGGTTGATCGAGCGACACGTTCAGATACCCGTGTAATGCCCAAATGCCGTCATACCATCCATATGGATATCATTAACCCACCATCAAAAAGCAGTAGACGCCCTCATGGTTGCACAAGCTCCTCCCCTTTGTTCATCTATATCATCTTCAATCAGTCAGTAATCGTCATTCCTCCTCCCTCTTTCCCGTCTCTGAGACTGGTGCGACTTCCCCTCAAACACATCATCGCCATTTCCATCACAATCAGCACCATCACCCCTCCCCCCCCCACCAACCGCACCCTCTCCTCCTCCGCGGACCCCTCACCTCCAGGCGGCCGGTTCCGGGCCCGGTTCCGGGCCGTCCTTCTTCCATCCTCATCACCACCACCAGTCTTCTTATCACCGTCTTCCTCCCTCATCCCAGCCAGCCCGTTCAGGGCGGCGAACGGCACGTGCCGCTGCGCTGGCGATGGTGCCAGCAGGAGGAGCCATCTAGGCTGCGACGGAAGTAACTGTATGTTAGTAGTCATGGTGTCCGCAGTCTGTCTGCCGACTGCCGACTGCCCGTTTCTCAAGCGGGATGTAAATAGTAATCATGGATCGGGTCCATATCTCCGTACAGGTACAGGGTACGGATACTCGTACCTGCCAATGATCTATCTGGTCGGTTGAGACCTGACTCGCGCGGAGCGGAAGTGCGGAGTTCCCGTGTCGCGGCGGGGAGGCGGAGCTAATTCCTAGCTTAGCTTAAAAAAAGGCTGCGGAGTTGAGGAATGGATGGATCTCCAGTTCTCCGTACCTAGATACGCCAAAGAAGATACTCAAACTTGAGATTTTATGTCTGAAACAATATTATATTACACAGTCTACATAGATATATAAGTACTTTTTTCCCCTTGATTCCAAGCCAAGACAGGAGTGTAGATGTGTCTTCACAGCCTCTATCGCGGAGTAGAGTAATCATGACCTCGTCGACGCAAGACCCATTAATTAATTCCCGATGCTTTTTGTCGGCTTCAAATTCCGTGCGGCTCATTCCCATGACTCTATGTGAGCTGCCGTCTTTGAGTAAGCCAAGGCATCTTCCGAGTAGGTATCAGCCCTGCGGGCCCCTTCTGGAAGGGAACCACAGGACGAAAGCTCAAGGGGACAGCCTCTCAATGCGCCAGCTGAAGAGGCCTTCTTCTCCATCCTTCTTTTCCTTGCCGTCAGCCGGGACCTTGACATACCGGAACCGGTCATGCAGCCTGCTCCGCCGGCCCTGCCAGAACTCCACCGACTCCGGCACAATGCGGACGCCGCCCCAGAACGGCGGCAGCGGGATCTCTTCCGTGTCCGCGAAGCGCGCCTCCGTCTCCTTGACGCGGTTCTCGAGCACGGTACGGCCGTCGTCGATGTCCAGATCTGCGGTGTCCTCTTGCACGGGATCTGACGATGTCGTGGACGGATGCGCTGCCGAACTGATGTCCTCCTGGACCTGGGCCTGGCTCTTCCGCCGACGGGGAGGCAGCGTCCCAGGCTCCGCCGACCACAGCACCTTGCTCTGCCAGCTGGACCAGGCACCGATCTGGCTGCCGCGTTCCCGCGTGCGCCAGTACAGCTCGCTCTCCTCCTTGCTGAGGGGCTCGATGATCCCCTCGATGCGGACCTGGCGCTCGACGGTCGGCCAGAAGAACGTCAGCGCCGCCCATCGGTTGCCCAGTTCCCGGAGGTCCTCGACGGCATCCTCATCACGGTCAGACCCAAACCCGGAACCGAATACCTCCGCAGCTGGGTCGTCCTTATCCGGGCCCTTCCCGAACACCTGCGCGCCTTTCCCCTCCCTGCTGCCCCAGCAGCTGTACACCACCCAGCCTCTCTCGTCCAGTTCCTTGAGGTACAGCACGCGCGCGCTCACCCGGCCCGAAGGGAGCGACGCCGTCGCGAGGACGCACGTCTCCGGCGCAGACGACGGCGGCAGCCGCGGGTCGCGGAACCACTTGTGGAACTGGCGGAGGGGGTTGGTCGGGTGCAGCTGGGAGATGGTCAGGGGCGGGTTGGTGACGAACTGGTGGGCGCGGGCGGGGTGGGCAAGGAGATGGCTCTCCGTAACGGAGGTAGGCGTCGACGTGTCGGATCGGGGAGGCTCCTCCTGCTCCTCCGCCATACGGGAGGCTGAGGTCTTGGAGAACGTCGCCGACGGATCTGGCGTCTGGGTCGGTGCGATGTTGGGCTCTGTAGCCGCGGACGGTTTCGAGGTCTGCGGTAGTCGGGGTCCCTCGATATGAATATCTCCGGGGGCAACTGTGGTTGTGATAGATTATTAGCCATCCGAACGGAAGCCTCAGGAGTCAATCAATCTCCGCTGCCAATTTTGCGGAAAACGGGCAATACGAACAGATCAGTTTCCTCGGATACTGAGAGTTCGAACGCTGCTGCTGCTGCTTCTTTTCTCGTTCAGTCCCATCCCCCCCGCGCATGCCAGAGCCGGAATTGGCCTCCTCCGCGGCCATTGCAGCGGATCGGAACGATCTCCTGTACGGTGCGTGCGAGAGCGGACGAGAGCGCGCAGCGGGTCGCAGCAGTGGACGAAAACGCATCAAACACACCACGTGGTCTAATGCAGGTCTCACATAGGAAATACCAATTAGAGCAAAAAGAACGAAGATCTAGGGTAAAGATAAAGATAAGGATTGGAGGAGAGAGGACGGGGGGAGGATGAGTCGAGACTCTCTCCGGGCGGTGACGGCGGGGCTTTTCCCGGGACGGAGATGGTGGTTCGAGGGCTCATGCGGGATTCCCCGGTTGACCGCTCATGGTACGGAGTAACATGGACGGAGTACACAGCACAATGCATCTCTTGCACTCTCACAGCAGACAGTCTATCACTTTGTGTCACTGTCGCTGATAATTTCTACAGTCCATTTCTCAATTTAAAACTAACAGTTCCATCTATGTGCAAGACCCCTTCACAAACACAAGAGATTGGGTCATCAGGTACTGTACATAGTACCAGAGACATCTCAGCTTTGATGGAGTACATCCACGGGTATATATGTCCTCATAGACGGACTACACCTCTTGAGTCTCTGGGCATTCCGTTATACTTACCTAATGCGGCTCACAGAGTCAATTAACCACATGATCGCAGCAAATATCGACTCGATTTCCCGATACTACTACCTTCCGAGAAGCAATCTTTCGAACCTGCCCAGTGTCATACCTTTCGATACCTTTTTTTTTTCAACGGGAACCGGCATCTGGATTCACGGTTCTCTCCAACCAATAATCCCAACTCTCTTATAAAGTACAGTGCATACCTAGGTAGGTTACCGTGGGTAACTACAGACGAACCCGCTCGCTCTCTCTCCCGACCACCGCCGGAATCGCATTCTCCTCACTCTCCAGCCTCTGCTGCGTGGTCTCGTATGTACTGTAATGTACATACAGCGCATGTACAGTACAACCGCGGCACTCACAGTCCGGTCTCCTCCTCCTCCTCGTCCTCGAAAGGCTTGCCCCTCCCGGATCCCTGGATCATCATCTGCGCGATGGTGCCCCCCTTCTCCTCGCGGACAGGGAAGATCTGTTTCTCTCTGTCAATAATGGGCGGGCGGGGAGGTTGGGGGGGGGGGGGGGGACTTCTGGTTTCATT
>ENA-UOWK01000128-UOWK01000128.1-bioreactor-metagenome-genome-assembly--contig:-NODE-128-length-94439-cov-25.258423_pt1 | contig 94439 bp, 92 predicted proteins | sample MGYA00238157_ERZ761612 | MGnify/ENA primary metagenome ERZ761612 (study PRJEB28901, sample SAMN06268035) | bioreactor metagenome | isolation source: Joint BioEnergy Institute, California, USA...
ATATGACGAGTTGCTATGTGAGTCGACCACGAGGGTCGGATTCTGTCTGAAAGGAACGTCATTATATACATGCCAGTCTGCCTGGATCGATGAGTTCGTTTGGATCATTCTGGGTGTTTGGATCATGGAGCTTTGTTGGATCATAGGGCTTCGTTGGATCAGGATGGGGGGGTTTTGATCCATTGTCACGTGCTCCCTGCATGACATACCCCTCCTTTATGCCAACTCCGGCTATAACATAGGGGGTGGCCGAGGTGGTGGCCGCGCAGCTCGGTAGTGGATTACGTTACTACCATAGGAATTGACAAATTACCGATCTATCTTATCGTCTGGGCAGCACTCAATGAGGGCATATGCTCCAAGGATACATATACATGTCTCCTTCACTCATTCTTGCCTATTTTACTCAATTTAGTCCTGTACCCACCAACCAATGATGTATATATAAACCTCTCATTACCCTAGATAGATTCAAAAATCAGACTTCTTCGCTTCACACTAGCGAATACGAAGAGCCATAGGATTCGACACTTTTCTTTTCCCTTTCTTTTCTAATGCGGATGCAACTAGAGGTATCTGTCTGTCGATGTAAGATAACGTTGAACAATTATCACGGTTCACCACGGGGGCAGATGCAAGGAAGGGATGAAGGAAGAGGCTTCGTTCAATCGATCGCATGAAGAATCCGAGTGCATAGTCATCAAAGTCTACTTACTGTACATAGAGACGATCAATTATCCATACCGCAGTATTTTGAGGAAATTTCGATGTTCAGTTTGTTATCACCTCAAGGCTAGTAACTACTCGGGTATTATTATTGAGACCTAGCTAGCCTATTAGAACTGTTGCCCTCTTAAACCCGCATGCAGGGCTCTCTTCAAGCCTCAAGCCTGAGCGAGAATATGGCGGGCGGTCAAAGGCTTGCACAGTATGTTCTGGAAGTACTAGAACTGATCCTTCCCCTATTATGCAGCGAGCTCAGATGTGTGAAGACAACGTAGTATACATTGTCATGTGAAGATGTGACTTTTTGCGCCTCACATCACTCCAGATTCCAGAGAAGATCTGCAATGCCGTGCATGCAATTTTTTTTTAAAAAAAAAGATTAAAGTTTGTTTAAGCGTGCATCTTTTTTATCTTTTCTTTCTTTTTCTTTTTTTAAATGCCTATCTTATTCACTCCATGCAGCAGAAACCAAAAACCAATGCAATGCAAATGATCCCTTCTCCCAAAAGAGGCCTTTACAGATCTATCTGTCTGAAAATCATAAAAAGGGAGTTAATCAACTGAACAGGATTGAGTTGTATGGATATATAGTAGTGGTACTCCTCTCGATCGAGAGAGAGAGAGGGGGGGGAGGGAAAGAACAAGGGTTTTTAAAAAAAAAATCACTTCCGAATGGTGCTGCCATCCGGAAGCGATGAGGGAGAGTTGGCGCTGCTGGGAATCGAACCCAGGTCGAGACGGAGCTGCGGTGAGAAAGCCACAACGTCGCATGCTAACCACTACACCACAGCACCCAATCCGGTGATTGGCCGCGCCCCATTAGTGCCTGAATTTGGTGCCTGATTTTGTGGGGTCGGGTTTTTCTACCCCTCTCGCCACCCTTTTTTTTTATTATTATTTTATTTTAAACAGTACTCCGTACACAGCCGATCCTAGATTCCCAACAGGTGAAGTGATCCGTGCTGACGGTGATCGGGTCCCAACTTGTGCCCGTGCAATTCTCCATACGTGTATGTGTACCCGGGGCTGACACGGACACAACATGATGCCCTACCACTTGAATCAGTTGTTAGAAATTAAAGATTTTTCTTTGGATGGAAGTGAAGCCAGAAAATGCTAGACCACAACACTCAAGGACTCTTGATGAGTGCGCCGGCTCAGGTAACGGTCATTAAAAAGTTGGGCAGACCTGTGTCACCTGCCCTGCCCTGTTTGCTTAAGAGTATATGCGCATTTGCCAATTGGACACGATTAATGGATAACCTCAATTGATGCGCGAGAAATAACTCGATTTGCTCTGTCGGAGAATATGACGGAACAGGTGAATTAGGAACAGGTGAATTTTTTTTTTTTTGGTTCATAGCTTCGCAAATTCTGTTGGAAGACTGCATCATTCATTCTATCCGGTGATGCGACTGGCCAGTTGGCTCAGTTAAGACCAGAGGTCGTCTTCAGCGTCTCTCTTAGCACTAGGAACTAGGTAGAATGAGACTTTCTAAACGTGGAGGTGTTCTGTGCAGCTGGTTTCGTCAAATTGATCCTTAGCAGGACCCTGAGCATTGGATATCTGAGTCCATTATTCGTCATCAGATCATAATCCAGGTATAAAGGAGAAAAGCAAGAGAAGATATTATTGCAAGCAAAGGTTTTTTTGCGGTCATCGGCAAATTAAACCCAAGACATATATGTAGCAGCGCTCTATCCAAGTCCAACATCAAAATAAAGCTCACAACCTATATGTATATGTACGTAGGTATATGATCTGAATAGATGGATTAATAGGGTCCACTGGAACCAATATATCCCGGATCAAAGGACGGATAACTACCCCCGTTGGCAGGTAACGGTACTATCGGGGCCGTGACGTAGGAGGCCGGCGGTGGAGGAGCTCTGTAAGCTGCAGAAGTTTGCATTAGTCTTTGCCTGACTTCTGATGACTTCCGCTCGAACTCTTCCAGGAGGCCGGGCATGTTCCATCTCCTGCCGCAGTACTGAAGAATATCTCGGATGCAAGTGAGGCACGTGATCGCTCGTGGGAGGCAGTTGACACGATCCTCGGGCGCAAGGTAAGGCGGATCCGGCGTTCCACAGGGCACCGGAGGAGGTGTCGGCACGGAGCTGCTAAGCAATCGGTCGTAGTTCTGAGTCAAGACTTCCACAAACCGTCGCCCGACCTGATGTACTCGCTGAATATCCACGTAGGACAGGAATGGAAACGCACTGGGGTTTTCAATTACTTGGTGCATTTGGCTGACGTAATCGACGCAACGATCGAAGAGCAAAGCCTTGCTGTAGTCGCAGATTGCCGGGTCCCGATGAGAGGGTGATAACAGGACGATGGTGGTGTAGAGTAACTCCAAACGGTACAGGAGGGTAAAATAATGTGGTGTGTGCTTCGGGGACTTGTCAAACCAGTCCCGAGCATTTGCGCAGAGTGTCCACGTTAAAACCAGGGGTTGCGGAGAGGGTCTGTGTCCGCTGTAGTACATTTCTTGATATCCAGCGGACAGAATCTGTCGAATCTTGAATAAATGCAACGCAGGCTCCAGACTTCGGAGAAAGACGTGGTTCTGATGTGCCACGGAGGGCTGTACATGTGACGGTGGAAGACGGGGCATAGCGACATTAACAGAGTCATCAGAGAAGGAAAAGGCCCGTTCCAGGGCGGTGCTTACATTCCTATCGCAGACAGTTAGCACACTGGTCCTAGCCTGTTACAAGACCGGGAAACAGAGGGGCAAGGACTAACCTGTCCAAGGAATATATGCAGTAGAAGACACGGCGACGGAGGTCCAGACGATCCTCATCTGTCACTACCTCCGCGGGAGGGTCCTGATGTAGGCCCAGGTCAACCATGACTCGAGCGGCCATCCCAACCAAGTACCAGCTCCGGAAGTGTTCCGGGTCCACTAGAGAATACTGAGCAAGGAGCAGGATTGCCTGGATGCCTGCGATGGATCCCGGATGAAGAACATCCTCGGAATAATCCAATGCTGCGGACGCCAGAGACATTGCCCTCTGGTAGTTCTTGCTGCCTCTTTGATGCGAAAGTGAAGCCGATGCGATGGCCAACACCATGCGAACAATCCAGTGGTCGAAAGGTTTTGCGAAACGACCTCCATTCTGGTAGACAAGGTCAACAGAGGTCCAGAAGCTGGTTTCGGTGAAGAAAGGCATCTGGACAAAGATATTGTCGAAATAGAACTGGACCAGCGGCGTGGCTTCATGGCGCGGGGGCAACGGTCGTGAAGAAAACCGTGGCAGCGGTTCCCTCGTGGAAACCGTCAGGAGGAGCTTGGCAAACGACGTGTTGGATGTGATGCCACGGAAGTCTCGCGACGTGGCATTGACGGACCTCAGATCGGTCAGCACAAGCCTAGGGATCTGGGGAGCATGCTTACTGACAGAAACCCGAAATCCCCAACGAGGTCATCGATATCCGACACCTCCTTGCGATGCGCCTCCTCCCCGGCCCCTTGGGCGGAAATGGACGTGATGGAGCTCTCTTGGGCGACCCCCGCAACGCCCGTGGTGAGCGCATGCTGGCGACGGCGGACCTCGCGAATCTTCCTCTCGAGCCTCTCGCAATACCCTTCCAGGGACGCGACATAGCTCCTTTCCTTCCCCTTGGCAAACTCGTCGGAGGCACCCGAGCAGCTGCTTGCCTTGCCCGCCCTCTCGCAGGCGGAGCAGGCGGGCAGCTTCCCATCGCACTTGATCTTGGCCGTGCGGCATCTTGAGCATGCAGCCACGGGACGACTGACTTTGAGCAACGGATTGTCCAGGAACGAGTAGGCGGACATCCTGGGCGCTCACATGACCTACGACGCGGTCAGCACCCTCACGGTCGGGGACACCAGCGCCGGCGGACAGAGAGCCCGAGTGCACTAGAACCACATGCTACATCTGAGGATGTGCCCGAAGGAAGGAGTGGGGGGAACCTGAGGGATGATACCCGTCCAACCTGGGCAGGCTGAACGCTGTCCGCCGGAAAAGGCGTGTTGTGTTAACAGTAAGGCAATTTGGGGGATGGGGGCGACAGAAGGGGAAAATGAGCAGCAGGAGCAGTAGGGCTGAACGGCTTATGTAACTGAGTTTCCGGAGCGGTGACTGAGAAGGCTTGGATGAGGACCTGCATCGTCAGCCTTATCGGAAACGGACCTAGCGGGCTCGTGTAGGGCTGCCGCTAAGGGAGAGAGAGGGAGAGAGAGCCAAGCACGCCGCAGAGGAACGGCCCGCACGAGGCTGGCGGAGGTGCGTAGAATACTTTTCCCAGACGTGGCGGTCAAGCCGACGACGGCCTCGATCCCGACCTGACGAGTCTGCAGCAGAGCGAGGCTGTGCAGTCGATGCACCGTGTTCCCGTCTGGTCGTGTGCGGTGCAAGCCTGGCAAGGGCCGCCTCGAAAACAGGAATCCAACAGGAATGAGATGGGGCCGTGGATGGCTCCAGGCAGGCCGGACGAGCACTTGGCTGATAGTGATGGGACGGGCTGGGCCGCCGGAAGGGCAGAGGAACCTTTTTCCCTCCACCCCACGCCCCCCACCCGCCGCGCCACGGTGCGCTGCTCGCAACGGCGGCCTTAGCTCCCAGCGTATGGCCTGCACTCTTCACGGTTGCCCGTTACAGGCCGAGGTTCAACCGCGTCTCTTCGCTGATACCGCGATCAGCCTCGACTCCGACCAGGGCCCTGGTGTGCCGGGCCGCACCTCTGTCTGGTCAGCTTGTTCAACCAAGCCAATCGTCCGGTTCTTCCTGCCCATGTCGTGCCCTCGAGCGTCACGGTGGCTCCGCCGATCCTGAGAATCGTGGCGAGGATCAGGACGGCATGGTCAATTCGTCTGGTCCTGTGCGCAAACTCCAGTCGCATGCCCTCGCGGTCCTGATCTTGAGCGTCCTGCAGAAGGGGGAGTGGCAGCGGCCGTCCGACAGACAGACTCCCGTGTGGTGGTCCTTGACCCAGCACAAGTGACGATGGAGAACCAGACGGGCTCCCACCCTTCTCGGCCAAACTTTCCCACTCCATCGACACGGCCGTCGTCCAGGAGCTCGCAGAAGTCGCAGGATGCCCCCGATGGGCGCATCGCACACACCCTGACAGCCTGCACACGGTGTAGACAGGTAAGCCTGAAAATATCATCGTGGCACCAACTGTGCCATGGCAGCCAGACCGCAGACCGCAATAGGCCCATGGAGGTTTCGTTGACCTGATTGCAGCGCAAATCCAGATGCGACCCCGGGATCCCAAGATGTGAACCGTGCGAGCGGAGCAACACCAAGTGCGTCTATTACGATCCTGCCCGAAACTGCACCATCCCGCGAACATACATCGTGCAGCTCCGGGAGAGGGCCCGCATGCTGGAGAGGGAGCTCGAAAACGCCGAGAGGGAGATCAAACATGCTGCGGACGCGGAGATGATGGTCCGCGGAGCAGGCCGCATCAAGTTCAAGGAAAACGACGAGTCGCGGTATCTGGGGCCGTCCAGCGGCATCGCCATTACTCGTCTGGTAATGGAGATGGCAAAGCAAAACACCGCTTCCAAGAGCATCAAGGACGTCGTTCCGGAGGTGACCGCCCAGGAAATCAAGGACACGTTTACCCAGGAGAGCTCGAAGCCGACATCCAAGGTCTACCCCATGATCAGCTCCATCCCGCAGCCAAATCTCCCGCCCCGAAATCTGACCGATCGACTTGTAGATCTTTTTGTGGTCAGAGGTAGGCTGTATCACCCCCACCTGATACCTTGTAGCTTGCTCTGACTCTGATTCCTTCAGCGCAGGCAATGCTTCCCACGCTCCACGAACCGACCTTCCGCCAAGATGTTGAAGACGTATTCAACGGCTCCCCTGACCCGTGCAAGAATTTTCAGGTCCGGCTTGTCATTGCGATCAGCATGCAAAAATTAAGTACTGCATACGCGGGTCTGGCCGACAGCTACTACCTTGCAGCCTTACCGTACCTGGAGGAGTCCCTCAAGAGAATGGACTTGAGCGCTTTACAGTGCTTGGTTCTTATCGCTCAGTACTCGATGCTGACGCCTACCAGGACAGCTGCGTACTGGGTCGTTGGGCTGGCTGTGAAGCTTTGTCAAGATCTCGGGCTCACGGAGGAAGCCACGATCACCAAATCCCCCAGCGGTGAACCATTAAACGCCTTGGAGATAGATATGCGGAGGAGGCTGTTCTGGATAGTCACCTCGATGGAGTACGGTCTCGCCCATAGCCTTGGCCGCCCAAGTGCTTTCAGTTGCAGCCACGATCACATCGACGTCAAATTCTTCGAGCTGGTAGATGATCGCTTCATACGCCCGGAGGGAGTTCTCCCGGAAGGCAAGCCTGTACTGGCGAAATGCATTGCAGTACATTTCTTCAAGATGCGGCTCCTGCAAGCTGAGATCAGACGAACGCTCTACCTCAAGAAACGCGAGAGGCCAGTTGACGATCAGGACCCCTGGTTCGCACAGATGCTTGCCAAGCTTGACCATTGGGTTGCTACTTGTCCGAAGAATGACGGAGGCAGCGGGTTGAGTGAGAAATGGTAAGCAGCATGCTCCCGGAATTCATGTCACTGGAAGCCTGAGCAAGTGGCTGAACTATCATTGCTGTAGGTTTCAGGGCCGGCGAAACACAATGATCGTTTTCATGTTTCGACCATCACCCCAAGTCCCCGAGCCCTCACTACGCGCAGCCCAGAGATGCTACGAAGCCTCCGTTTTCAACGTCGCAATGCAGCGAGAGCAGATTGCTACCGGTTCGGTAGATTTGACCTGGATCTTCACGCAATCGCTCTTTATGGCTGTTAACACGATTCTCTGGTCTCTCTCGTATCCAGAGATCCGAAAAGAACACCCTCTGGAAGAGGTACAAGGCCACCTCGATGTTGCGCTTGAAGCAATTGCGCTCGCCGCAGAGAGGTGGCCTGGGGTCGAGTCCGCTTTGCGGCTCTACAAGAGCCTCATCACCGCTTGCCTCAAAGCATACGAGAGCGACGAATCCTTTGTGGTCCACTCGCCGTCAAATCACCCGACACCCTCATCGGGTCAAGATGCCCCAACTCCATCAATATCCAGCCCGTCCAGCACGACGACAACCTCTTTCCATTCCTCGCAGCACACTAGATCCGCAGACCGTTCGCTGTCCGACGCGTTTTCCGACGGTCTATCGTCTGGTACCATCTCCAGAGGACAGTCTGCAGATCCACCATTGCACTTCCCTCAAGTCTCTGCATCTTCCGCAGCGGCTGCAGAGCCGTCGCACGTGGCGCAAGTTCTGCAGGGGTCCCCGGAACCACATCCGCAACAATCCTCTCCACAAACCGTCCAGCAGCCCAGCTACAGCTCGCAGTCCTATGGTCCGCCTGCGACCAGCTATCCAGGATTGCAGTTTGATCCCACAACACCGTACAATGCGTTCCCCTCGGTCGTTCCTGGCCTACCGGGTTGGGATCCGAATTTCACCGTGGCTTCCACGACTGCCAGTCACCTCGCATACGCCGATGCATCCTTCGATTCCATGTTTTGGCTCGGCTCTATCGGAGAAGAGTACTCGCAATATTCGAACCAGCCGTATCCGGTTGCACCTTGGCGGGGACGGACTCTTAGCCAGCAGGAGCAACTGGAGCTCATGGCCTCTCTGGAGGAAAACATCCCCGATGTGTCGGCGCAGCTGGTGAACGACTCGGCCACTTTGTATAGGTCATGATGCGTCTGCATCTTTATATGACGAGTGTATGGCGATGATCCAAAAAAAGCAAAGGAGTCGATGACGCTCGCAGCAGATCTTCTGTTTGTTGATGACACCTATAGACATTCTCAGTAGGTACACACATATGTGGGTTGGGGCGTCGGTGGATATCCCAGCAGTGGTATGTTGTGCACGGACAGTGCTCATGGCTGACATGTCAATTCCATGTTCACACATCTACATCCTTTTTCTTTTGATTTCTGGGCAGCAACGCTGCCTGGCCTTTTGAGATGTATTTTTGTCTGGTGTATATCGGTATACCCTTCTATTTCATTCTCGAGTGGACTTGGGACGAGACCGGTCAAGAGCAATTACCGGATCAGGACTGTTACGATGCATGACATAATCTAGGTATGCACGTGCCAAAAGATAAAAAAATAATGCAAGATCACCAGACACCGCCGGACGATGGACCGGCGAGTGTTCTGGACGGATGTTCTTACTCTTAGGGACAATGGCTCACTGTCATGTAACAGCCGTAGTAGACGAGCCGTCCGCACTCGACTCGGGAGTGGTTTTGGAGCTCCGGACAGACTCTGCGGTCGTACTCGATGCGCACGCAGGGGCCCTCCCCCCAGGACGCTCCGGCGCCGAGTCGCGCGCCCGCAGCCGAGGCGGCCGTCCCGAGCAGCCGCAGGCGAGGCCGGCCAACCAGCGCGCGTGCCGCCGGCGCCAGACGCAGGCGAGACGCGCACCGGAGCGCCCAGAGCGCCGCGTCACGTGCCCGGCGCTCCTCGCCTTGCCGTCATCCCAAGCACCTCGTAACGTCGCCTTTCTCCCGCGAGGAACAAAGGGCGTCGCTCTCCACCACCGCCGGCCATCGACCTGCTCCCCTCGTCCACCCTCCATCGACTCCTCTCGTCCAGCTCTCGCTTCTGCCCGAAGTGTCCGCTCCCTGGAATGTGCGTGTCCTAGACGGCGGTCGCACCTCCTGCCCGGTGAGCGCACCTCGACCGGCGGATCCAGCCACGACCCTCTGTCTCCCCCCCTCAGAGCCCGCCATTTTCAGGCCCCTTCGCTCTGCGCAGACTGCGGCCTGACAAGGCGCTGGCCTTTGCTCCATCCTTCTCCTTCCGCCGGTGACCCATGTCCGGCCCTGTCTCGTCGACCTCCCTCAGAGCTGGACCTCCCTCGCCTTCGTCTCCCCCGGCCGGATTTCTCAAGGAGAACCGACCGTCTCCCACCCCAAAACCTCAAACACCGCAGACGCCCACCTCTCCTCCGTTGATGTCAGTCAGCGCCCAAAACTATGCCTCCAGCTTCACATCGACGCAGCCCTCACCCAGCCAGACGACGTCGCAAGGAGCACCCCTGTCCTCCCCTCCGTCGTCGGCTCCCATGTCGACCCAGGCCTCACAGCAGCCGACTGTGACCACGGCCAATTCCTTTCCGACTCCCGCGAGCAGCGTCAGCGGGCACCTCATGGGTGCGTCATCAACGGATGACCTGGAGAGCGCAGAGAAGTCGTTTGGCGCACAGGCGCACGAGCAGAATCCCGCAGCTTCCGCAGACGTAAATCCTGCAGCAGAGTCAGGTGGTTTGGATCTTTCTGGACACAGGAGAACAGATCACGACAGGCAGCGGGGAGGAGGTGATGCGGGAGGCGCCTCCGGGGATGTGGGGAACATGGGCGGTCAAGATGCGGCGAACGATCCAAGTGCAATGGAAGTGGACTCGACGGGTCCTGCTTCTTCTTCTTCTTCACAGGAAGGCGAACCTAGCATAGCTTCTCTGCAAGAAGACATTGGGTCTGCCTTCCATCTCTGCAAAACCTGTAAGGTCTCCCTGAGACGGTTCCTTCCTCTGCACTTACCGCCAGGTTTGTATGCGTCTGGAACATGTCTGTTAACATGACATTCCAATTTGTAGCTTACACTATGACTGGACCGGACCCGAGATACGATCTGATCTCGCTCTATGGGTTGGCTCCGGTTGCGAAATCGGTTGCAAGGACGGATCCCGTGACGGGAGAAAAAATCAACCGGTTGAGGAAGTCTTACGAGGGCAAGCTGAAGGGCCTTGGACTCGCGGGGAGAAATAAACCAGTGAAACACGAGCCTGGCACACCGGGCGGGTTGAGAGCGATGACGATGTGGCCCGAGGAGGAATGGCAGAATCAGAAGGTCATTGGGAAAGAGATCAAGGTTGCAGAGGTCGATTCGGCACTATACAAGCTTCAAATGCGAGCGATGAAGATGGAACCCGGTCCCGTACCGAACAACGAGTATTGGGAGGACGTCCTGGGCCACGAGAAGCCGTCGAAGCATGTCAGTGCCGGGAAGGAGAAAGCAGCCGCTTCCGCCAGCACGCCTCGCCCGCCCAGCCAGCCAAACGGCGGCGCGCCAGCCGTTGCGGATCCGGATCGTACTCGACCCAGCCGCGTGCGCAAGAGACGCTACGACGATAACAGTTATGTGGGATACGGTGAAGGTTATCCAGATGACGACGCAGATGACGCTGCCTTGTATTCAAACGGCGAGGGAAAGAAGAGGCAGAAGAAGGTACCAAGGAACACACCTTTCTCCAGTGCGCCGTCGCCTTCGTAACGCCGTTCCATCTAACCTCGCTTCATCAGGACCATATTTCGAAGGTACCACCCACAATTCCCGAAAGAGGGGGTAGCTACGGAGTTGGTATGTACGGAATTGGGGCGAGATAACATCAATAGATTTCCGGCCCAACTTCCCAGCCCACAGAGCGAAAACCGGACCCAGGATGGCGACAACGTTTCCCCCTGCGTTGAGTCGATATACTCTGGCGTGTTCAAACGCCTCTACTACATCCCCCCTTCGTCGGTCTCCCGCCCTCTTTCTCGCTCTTACTATTCTCCGTACATTTTGCATCATGGTGCTGGATATACCCGCCTTTTTATATCAGTTGGACGGCGTTCGGTAGGGAGGAAACATCTGGTGGCAGAAATGATTTTTCTCTTGGTCTTGTTCCCATGTCACAAAGGTTGCCCCACACAAGCCGCAAGGTCCCTTTTTCTTCTTTCTATCCATTTTTCTTGATTACTTTTTTATTTCTGCCTTTCATCACCCCCTGGTGGATGGGGCCTGGTTTGCACGTATATCTGGGGGAGGGGGGTTGCGGCAGAACAAGAAAGGGTGATTGATTTTGCCGATTGAACAGTGGCGGCTGGGAGGAAAAAAACAAAAATTTTTTCTGTCGATTTCTGGCTGACGGGTGATTCCGTTTCTCGCGACCTGCCTTTTGTCGAGGGTGTGGCAAATGGCTGTCGTCCCGATTATTTATGCTAATGGCATGGCATGCAGCGTGTCCATGAACTGACTACTACCATGTAACTGGAATAGATGAAATGAATATGATGGACATGTTTCGTCGCGTGTGTCTTATAGATATAGTTCGTCTGGCTTGTCTGTCTCTTAGTTTGGAGATGATGGAATCTGATCTGAGGTCAACCTCGAGATCCATCTCAATCGGTATATATATATATATATTAGTTTTACCGCCGTTCTGGCCAACCTGGGGCCGGGGTCAATGGAGCAACGGCCTCCAAAATTATCGACGAGCAATCTGACAACTCTATTTAATGTAATAGGATAGGAAAGCACACGCAAAACAATTTGCAGGAGGCAGCTGACTTGCAAAACCAGACCAAGTTTCAGTAAATAATCTTTGGTATCACGTCTACAGATCAAATGATTGAGATTGATCGTCTGGTTTTTGGTTTTTGGTTTTTGGTTCTGGTTCTCTCCACTCACGCTCGCCTGACCTGAATGACTGGCTGGCTCACTGATTGATTTGACTGCCAGTGGCGGTCTCGGATGGACTGGAGAGGCGGGTATTGGGACCTTCTCCACTACTGCATCTGCATAGGTACTGTACTAAGGTAATGTTTAAGGTTGGAAAGTAAGAATGATCAATTGTAAGCACGCTCTGTGGATGATGGCCTGGACTTGGACATGCTATAATATGCTATACCGACAGGTCAGTGTCGAGGGTCGAGGGTCGACGGGTGCTATTTATTTATTTATTTGTTATTCTAGACTTCCATTGAGGCTTTCCTCCTCTTATGAAGAAGCAACATGTTTGTTTCTGTTCCTGAATTCATCAAGTTCCCCCCGTGCTGATTTTTTTTCCTCTATTAGTACCCCGCGTTTTGGATTGATAACTTTGTATACCTACCTAGTAGTATATGGAGGTGATAGCGCCGTTTGCTTTAGGTAATTATCTGATAATTTTTTATATTTATATTATTATACGGATCTGTTTTCGTTCCTTAATAATACAAATCACCAACTTCGGTTCAGATATCATACATACATACATAGACAGCAATGGCATCATCATCATCATCATCAGAACAACCGTCAAAACAACCACCACACCGCCGTTGACCCGTTTTTCGACGCGGTATACACAGCCCAGGATATCGGCTCGTACGGTACAGTACATACAAGCCCGGCCGGCGCAACTTCGAGTAAGTACTTACTTGATCAGTAACGCGAAGAAGAGAGTGAGTTTGGGTTCGGGAAGGGTGAGGGTTTTTTTCGTATGTCGCGCAGAAGTCATCAATGGATGGTAGGTCCGTGTAGTCCTTGCCTCGCAGATAAAATGAGCCTCAGGCCTACGCTGGAAGCAGATACCTAGGTACCAAGTATTTAACCTTCCAGTCCCTCCTCTCCTGTCAAATACCGCATCGCGCATAGATATGGTGGACTAGAAAAATTCTCAACTTCATTCTCTTGGCTCCAGTCGACTCGAGGTTTAAGCCGCTTATCCAATATCCTTGCTACTCATCTGCAGCCGCCCGGCGCTGCTGCCTAAGCGGGGTGCATCTGATATCTATCGTTCGTGAATGAACAAAGAGCACCGGCGCGACTTTTTTTTTTCTTTCTCTCGACACGATATAGGCGGCTTAAACAGCTACATGAGTGTTATATGCTTTTCTGTTGGATTTAAAGTAACTAGTGTGTGCTCTTACTGATAGGTACTAGGTATTCTCTGACGCTTCCAGCGCGGAATGCCTACCTAATCCGTGTTTCACGTTACTTGTGGGCTTGCATGTGTCTTGTTTTGCTGTTCCTCTCATCCACCAGCAAGATACTTTATTCCCCTTTTAACCCGAACACACTTCTCTCCCGAGTCCCGAAAGCACGATGGTGGAACCTAGGAAGTTATTTGCTTTGAGATTGTGTGCTCTCTGCGGCCGACAACTTCGTTATGACGAGCACCTAGGCGGGATCCGCGCAGGTAAGGCTATCAGATCAATCTCCAGCTGCACTGGAACCTGATTTGTCAAAACTGACCCTCATCAGTCGCCTCGTTTAATGGCCGTGGATACATCGGTCACCGATGGCTGAAAGGAGACTATCACTACATACAGATAGAATTCGGGGATGAGGCTTCGAAGCACATTGCAGACATCTATCTGATAAAAAGCGGCGAGGTTACTGCGTGGTTGGTAGGTGATCTCTGCTATAGCATCTTAGAAGGCATGTTACAAGACATGAGCAGAACTCTTGTCATGCCGGATGCCCTGTTGCAGACCTGTCGTGTCCTCCAGCCAGATCAGATTGACTACTTTCCCCGCGAGGAACAAGAGTGCCGGAACGATGCTCTTAGTACGTAAGATAGCGACCCCTCTTTTGATATTTTTTAAGCTTCTCTAACATAATCATGAAGAAAATTTCCACGATCACACGTATTTCGATGGCTTTTTCCTAAGGCTATACAAATTTTGCAAACCCCTGAATATATCACTCGACAGGGAGTACTCGCAGAAATGCCGTCTATGCGCCTTGCCGACTGAAGTACTGCTGATCGTCCTCCGTCACCTTCCCTCACTTGACGCAGTGTCTTTCCTATCCTCTTGCAAGACGCTACTCAAGTTTTCTCCGCTATTCTGGGAGCCCTTGTTCAAGTTCCCGCACCCATCCTATCAGATCCAAACCGCGGAACTTATGTCGCTTACCGCGAAATTAAACTATTTGAAGCCGGCTCCGAGAGGATTGCGAGCGTGGGATTGCGTGATTGATGAACTCCGCTCGTACCTAGTCGATGTCCGGTCTGCAGCGGATATAATGGCTGCTGTCGCCGATAGGACGTCAGACATGCTCTCTGATATGATTCATGAAAGGTCCGGCTTTTGGAGCATCCCAGGCTGCCGTTCTCTCTTGACTCGGTGGCCAAATCGTCCTAGAAGTCTCAAGGTCTTCTACCGATACATACGAGGGAAGGCCTACGTCTCCGGAATGCAGTTTATCTTCGATGTTATGAACCACGAGGTTGTCGGTCATGAATCGAGGCTCTATACTTGCATCCCCGTTTCTTCCGAAACACGCATACTACGCTTCGTAATAGACGAAATCGGAATAAGAAGCCTCAGCTGCAGCCAGGATCCGTCATCAGGCTGGTCATGTGGCAAACCAAGGTCCATAGGCTGCTGGGAGGGGTACAAAACCTACGACAAGACAAATTGTCAGGATTGCGGGGGGCCATGCGATATCATGGTAGTTATGGATGTTAGTAAAGACAACTTTCAGAATCATCTCCCGTATCAAGCTCTGCTGACTTACGTGCCGTACCTATCAAACAGACATTTAAGCTGCGCTTCGTTGGCCACAGTCACCAGAAACCTTGCATACTTGGCGAGAATCTTGCCATAAGGCCCTTTCTGCCCTCATCAAGCTTGATGGACGAGGGAAGCTTTATACAAAGGCTGACGACTGACCATCGTGCGACGATGATAGCGGCCAGGGGCTTCTTTACTGCCGACTATGTCAAATTCCCACCAGACATGTGTGGGATCACCATGTACATGAATACCGAGGCAAGGCTCTACGCCGTTGAAATCCATTCGCCAACAGCCCCTCAGCGTCTCGGGGTTGTCTCGTTGGAAATAGATGAGCTCCCCATAGGGCCGTACGTTCTTACCAAGTTCGGAGGGGCACAGCACTTTGCCATCCATGCCCCGGACGAATATATCACGGAGATCACTACCAGGGTTCTGGACCGACGGCTCGGGTATCGTGGCATCGATCTGGGTATTGAGGTAGGTATTGTCCTCCTCTGATCAGATCCCCATCGTATCGTTCAAAGCACCTTGATTGCCTAGGTAAATGCTAATTCGCTGATGCCCTATCTACTGTTGTATGTATAACCAGCTTCGAACAAACCGAGGTCGACACTGTCTGTTCGGTTTCAGCACAAATGAGCATTCACAATACATCTACAATAAGCATTCCCTACTCGAAAATCAGCGATTCGACGGGATCTTCTTCACACGGTGTTTTGGTATGATTCACGGCGTTGGGTGCACGAAGCGAAAAACTATTGCTGAACACTCTTCTTCTTCACGCTTGAGGAGGAAGGCAAAGAAAGAGACAGAGACACTCCCAGAGGTAGCTCCATCAATGCCTCCTCAGCCGACGATGCTTCGACCGTAAATGGACCGTTTCATGTCCCTGAGACCCCAGGAACAGGGCAAGGAACCCTCACACAACATGGAAATGATGGATCTCTGGGGCAAGTACGGGACCTGTGCACCGCTGGCAAGCGTGCGGCACATAATATGGTCCTACAAAGACGGGCACCTGGTTGGTATAGGGCTGTTCTATCGGGACTGTACGTCTGCGCATCTCGGTTCCACGGACGGGATCTGCGGGGGAGGGTTTACGTTGGAGGACGACGAGGAGTTGAAAGAGCTATGGCTCGCGTGGAATAAAAATCACCCTCTGCGGCGACTTGGAGAGATAGCGGAGGGAATCGAGTTTGTGACGTCGAGGAGGAGATATACAGACATTATTGGCAATGGGCGTGGTAAGTGGTTTTGTGATAGAGCAGACTGGGAGAGCGTAGAGATCAAGCCCGATTCGGTAGGTTCTTTTCCACTTCCAATCCAATGACTACCCTTTCTTTTTCTTTTCCTGCTCCAGTTCCGTGAATTATTATTTACTAATTAACATGGGGCCTAGATTGTCGCTGCGTGGTGGTTTCCGCCATCTCCTGAGCAGATGGACTTCTTTGTCTTTGAGATGGCGGATGCAGCTATATGAGTTGGAGATGGCGCTATTCTTCTTCTGGCACGATTCTCTTGACGACGATGATATGTTGTGATGAAACTTGAGGCACGAAATAGGTAGTTAGAACTTTTAACTTCTTGACTCATTATCTCTGTACTCATTGACAAGCAATTTAGCTTATTTACCAAGTCCCACTAGTTCAATCTCATGGATGTTTGGAGTATTGTTAAAGAACGTCAAAAGTCCTCCACCATGCTCGAAATTTCGGTTACATTGCAATCTGCCCCAGCCTTCAAGGTACGTTTTGTGACTACAAACTTGTCGTTTCGGTCATACAGAGCGTAGGGAGCAACCACCTCATCTAGTCCTCTTCTTGATCCTAGGCAGCACCCCCCAGCACCCCTCCATGGCCACAAAAAGCCCAATGCAGATCGGATGCAGCACAAAAGTCCCCGCCTTCTGCGCCAGCAGGCCCGTCACAAACGGCGCCACGGCGCCGCCGCTGCTCCCGGACGCCGTGATGAACCCCAGACTGGACAGCTGGATGTTCCGCGGCAGCAACTTGCTGAAGACCGCCGCGGCGCAGGGGAAGATGGGGCCCAGGAGCAGGCCCACGATGGCGACGGCGACCGCCTCCCCGACCAGATTGGGCACCAGCCACACGACGAGCTGGAAGCCCACGGCGCCCGCGATGGCGATGATCACGAAGAGCTTCTCCCCGACCGTCGTGTGCGCGGGATGGGAGAGGAGGAACCGCCCCACGGTGATGCCCGCCCAGAAACCGGCCGAGACGTAGCCGACGCGGGAGACGTCGCCGTGGCGGTAGGCGACGAGGAAGGAGACGATCCAGCCCGAGATGGACACCTCGGCGCCCTGGTAGGCGAAGATGAAGAGCGCGCCGAGCACGGTGACGCGGTTCCGGACGGCGCCGCGGAGGAGGCGGGCATGAGAGGTCTCTTCCCGATCCCGATCCGGGGAGGACGGTGATGCTGATGCTGGACGCGCCGGTAGCATGTCACGCTCGTACCCGCGAAACACCCACCCCGCCAGGACGGTGTTCACCACCGCCATCCCCAGCGTGACAAAGTAGAACAGCGACCACCGCCCTCCGGTCCGCGACGCGATCGCCGTCGCGAGCAGCGGGCCCACCGTGCCCCCGATCCCGTAGCTCCCGTGCAGGATCCCCAGCGCGGCGGTCCCGTTGCTCAGGTTCGCGCAGAAGACATTGCTCAGGGACAACGCGGTCGCGAGCCCGAACCCGATGGGCAGGAACGCGAGCACGATCATAGGGAACGGCGGAGCACACGCCAGCGCAACGAACGCCGCAGCCATGACGAGCTCCGCGAGGACGTACGTCCGGGCCCGGCCCAGCTTCCGTTCCAGCAGGTTCGTGCACGGCGCGGCGGCGAGGAAGCCCACCGCGTTGGCGACGAAGATGGTCGAGACGACGGCGTAGGTGACGGCGTAGTGCCTCTCCATGTAAGGGATCAAGGGGCCCGGGGCGCTGTCGTTCATCCCGCCCAGGAAGTTAAGCAGGCTGGCGGTGAGGAGGCGGTATTTGTTGATTGGCGGGTTGGAGATGCTTTGGGCCAGCATTGCTGTAGTAGGCTCGTTGTTGGAGAGGGCTCTTGTTTCTAGTGTCTCGCGTTCTGTTGCCGTTTCTTTTGCTAGGATAGTCGTAGTAGTAGGAACCTGGGACGATGGTGGATCTGAATCTTCGTGAACATGAGCCTCTGGTAATATGCTGAGCTCGAGGTCATGGTCATGACGGTGGTGACTATTGCTGGCTGCGCTGTGCGCGCGCTGATTTTGAGAGGATATTGTGGTCACCATGATTATGATGATTAACTCGAGAAGTCCGCTTCGCTGCGGAGGAAGAGCAATGGTTCCGTATATCAAGCCCACTATCCGTGCTGTTCAGTTAGCCATATATTGCTTATGCAATGCCCAGCTCAAAGGGAGGAACTTCATGAATGGTAACACACAGATAGATGCATGGCACGTACGTGATCAACTTCCAGGCTTCACTGAAGAATTACAGCTAATAAACTCTTGATCGATCAATGCATGTATATATAATCAGTCCGTCGTCGAATTCGTGAGAAGGGGGGGGGGGGGGGGAATGTGTGCGGAGTGTAGTATGAGCAAATGGAGTAGTATCGAGATTCAGAGGCGGTCTGTAGTGCGGAGAAACTGCCATAAAATGACCACGCTCCCGATAGTGGAGCTACGCCCTAATCGGCCCTATTTGTCTTCAGCCCGGGGCCCCGCGATTTGTCCCTCCATCTCGAGTCGTCGGCGATCCTGGTCGAATTTATCATTCTCCATGTGAGCGTCTGCTGACATTGACTGGTTATCAGTCACCCTGATGGGTTGGGCGTTCCTCTCTTTCCTTCTGGATTATACTTGTCATCCTCCGGACATCAAGGACATCTGCTAGAATCTTGCGCTTGCCAAATAGGCATACTATTTCTCTTTAGCCTATCTGCGTTCCTGTCCTCGCTTGGATTAGGCTTGTGCTAGGAACACATCTGATCCGGAGTATATACAGTATATACATACATACATACATGCATTAGGTACATCTATATATACATGGCGCCCTGGACCGTGGGCGTTGATCAGGGCCTTGGTGCAGTAGGGACAAGTTGAAGACCGCCCGAGCTGCCCTCTGCTGTATTCCCCTTGCCTCAAGATCCCTGCCATTCCGGGCTGAACAGGGTGTGTGTGTGCGTGTGAAGCTCGTTTCCAACAAGGATGGAGGGCCAATTCGCACAGCAAGCAAACGAGAATGAATCAATATGAAAGATAAAGAGAGCGTCATTTTTCTTTTCTTTTCTTTTTGGGATCTCATCCCACGCCCCATCGAAAAAAGGAGAACTGACAGACAGCGAACTAGAACCAGGAGCGATGCGCTCCTGGCCGAGGCGGAGCGGAAGAAGAAGACCGGGACGCAAGATGACCGCAGCGACAGTGACAGTACGTCCTGAGAGCTGGGCGGGGGACACGCCCACCGAGACACGGACACCACTCTCCATGGATTCATTGCCTCGGCGCTGGTTTGCCCTGCGTATGTTGTCATCTCCCCTGCAATATGCGGGAAATTATTATATTGGGGCTTATCTATGTGCTGACATTTGTGTTTCTTTTCTCCAGCGGCCCCGAGCCGCAACAAATCATACGCGGCTGCCGCGTCGTCATTGACTGTGTGGTGGACCGATCCGCCACCGCTGTTCCTTTCTCCCCGACTACGTCAGCGGCGCCTGGGAGACAGTTGTATACATAAATTGGTTCAGTTAAGAGCAAGGAGTTATGTATGGGGTGAGTTGAATCCCGGGGCTATGAATCAGCTCGATTGAGGGGGGGGGGAAATGGCAATTTTCTCATTTCGTATGTCTGTTGTGGGTGTTTCTGAACTGCATCGACTCCGCCGTTATAGTAGGATTACTATGCTTATCTTATCAGCAAGCGGCGGGGTTGCTCGGCTTCTTCTGGTGGGGTTTATCTATCTATCAACCAAACCCCTGGCTCGCCGGTCCGGGATCGGGCTCGGGATCTGCTGGTTGGTTAACGAAAATGCCCAGAGCTCAAGATCCCGATGTCTTTCTTTTCCACCTGCATGTGCTGTACAGTACTTTTATACTATACTATATCTCTTCTCTCTTTCTCTCTGCAATATTGATATAAATCATTCAAGTGAAAAACCCCAGAATACCCATTTCAATCACATTATACTAGTTTCGCTTCCCGCCCACCATGTCCACCAGATTCCAAAAAGCCCTGCACCTCATCGACGCCGCACACTCGGAAGACCCCAACCTCATCGCCACCGCCGACGGGACGCAGATCCCCTACGAACTGCACTACGCCAACAAGATGACCGGGTACCTGTTCCAGCTCGACCCCTCCCCGTCCGAGACCCTCCAACTCGCCATCCGCGCGCAGCACCTCCGCCGGTGGGAAATCCCGCGCTCGTCCTACCCCATGACGAAGGCCGGGTACTTCGCGTGGCGCAACCGCCTCCGGGACCGGCAGGCGGAGCTCGCGGAGAAGATGTGTCTCGAGAGCGGGTACGGTGCGGAGGAGGCGGGGAGGGTGGCGGCGCTGGTGCGCAAGGAGAATCTGAAGCAGGGCGATGACGCGGAGGCGCAGACGCTGGAGGACGTGGCGTGTCTCGTGTTTCTGGATGATCAGTTTGAGGAGTTTGAGAGGGAGAAGGGGTACGAGGAGGAGAAGATCGTCGGGATTCTGAGGAAGACGTGGGCGAAGATGTCGCAGCGGGGGAGGGAGTTGGCGCTGCGGATTGAGATGTCGGAGAGGGCGAGGGGGTTGGTTGAGAAGGCGCTGGCTTCTTCGTGATCCGCATGGCCAGACATGGTCGAATGGCTTGGTCGAATTAACATGAAAATGAACCGTGGAAACCTGGAAACGAAACTACGCAGGTCCCAGGGGAGATAAAAGAGATGGACTCGATCCGAGTCGAGTTTTTTTTCCCGTTCCCAATTCTATTAACCTGAAAGCTCAAACAAAGTCTACACCATGGATATCATGCAAAGAAAGAAACCCCGCAACCCAGAACAGAACAGACATCACTGGCATCATTGAAACCGACAAACTCCGAAAAAACTCAAACTCACTTTCCGCCCGAACTATCAATCAACCGAACAAGACCGATGGCAGCGGCCGCCGCGACGCCGCCCACAAAACACATCTGCACGCCGCCCTTGATGCCGGCGACGATGTTGTCGCGCCCGCGCCAGCCGCGGACGATGCAGGTCTTGATGTACCCAAACACCAGCAGCGTCACCGCCATGACGCCCGTGCTCCAGTAGAACGCCGTCAGGACCTGCCTGGCGCAGAAGTACGGGATGAGCGGGATGAAGCCGCCGACGAAGTACCCGATCGCGAGCGTCACGGCGGAGACGTAGGCCTGCTTGTAGTCGGGCTCGGACTCCCTGCGGTGGAAGGCGACGAGGAACTGGAGCAGCCGGTCCGGGTGCTCGTGGAGCGAGGCGTTCAGCTCGGCGATGGCCTCCTCCGAGATGCCGTATGCGGTGAACGTCTCGCGCACGATGGCGCTCGTCTCGGCGGGCGACGTCTCGATCAGCTCCTTGGTTTCCCGCACGGTTGCCTCGTACGACTCTCTGCCGTTGGAAGACCAGTCAGCAACAAACAGGATACAGGATTTCCGTCGCGGATGGTTTCTACTAACGATTCGCTCCTCGCGCCAGTATATCCGCCCAACCCCATGGAGATCGCGCCCGCCGCCAGCTCCGCCAGGCCGCCGAGGACCACGACTTTCGTGTCCCCGAGGGCGGACAGGCCTGCGCTGAGCGCGAAAGGGACGGTCAGGCCGTCCGAGAGCCCGAGGATAGCGTCCGCTATGATGCGGGGGTTGATCTTCGGTCTCGAATTGCTGGTCGAGCTCGCAGACACGTCCGACGGGGCCGTCGGGAAGGTGCTGTACGACAGGCCATTATCCTGAGCTTCGATATCGTCTCCGCGGATGAGTCTCCCTCTGGAGGTGTTGACGTCCTCTCCTCCGTCGATCTGAGAAAGCAGAGGTTGCCCTGCTTGGATCGTCAGCACGTCCGTTTCTTCCACTGTCGTCTTCCGCGCTCAATGGAGGGTATGGTATATACTCACTCAAGCCCTGGGACTCAGGAACCTTGAGTATCTGCTCGCCCGGGGAGGACCTCTGCCGGTTCCCGTTCCCCGGGAACAGCTTCTGCTTGATGAACAGGAGCGCCATATTTCCTTGACGGACTAATTGCTGAGGGCGTTCCTCGATTCAAGGAACTCGAGACGTCAGGTAATGGAGTGGCAACCGGGGTGGCATCCAGGTGGCCAGGACTACTATGTAATGGTACGCAAGTGGCCCGTCAACAAAGGACGTGAAGGAGAGAGAAACTAGGAGACGCCCCCAGACAGAAGAACAGACACAGACCAGACCGACCAAGGTCGACGCCCCATGGTCCTAGATATATGGACGGGGCCTCCTCATCCTTACATACCCGTCCAGCTCCCTCTCCCCATAGTAAAAATGCGATACTGTTCTGCAGCCCGTTCTTTGGTTTGTTCTTTCGCGGGTCACGCCTCCTGGCCGTCCTCCCGCCAATCAGGGCGCGGCCAAATGTCAGCGGCCCCGGACCCTATCCCGATTCGGCGAGGCGGCCCGTTCCTCCAGGTTTCCTGTCGGGTTTTGCCTGCCGCAGCGCATGGGCCGTCGATCGCACCGCTGACATTTACCCGCCGCGTGACTGGCTGGACGGGCGTTCTCCAAGGTTGGAACGCCTGCATCCGCAGATCGGCCTGACTCCGCCCGATCGTCTCACCGGGACTAGGTACCCAGGTTGGGTAGATAAAGCGGGATGTGGGGTTCGTCGCCATCAGCCTTGAGCGCGCAAGGCTGGGCTCGAGCAAAGCTGCCGTCCAAACACCGCTGAGGTATTACTACACAGACGTGCTCTATGGAGCGCTGCTGCAGACGTCTCTCCCGCTTCCAATGCCTGGTCAGCGGCGTACGCCGCGCGTACCGCGCGGGCCAGTCCCGCTGTCCTCCGCTCGCATGGAGTCGGAGTCGGAGTCGGAGTCCGAGATATGTCTGGACTTCGGCTTTTCAGTCTTCGTGCGACGGTGCGAGTCGCACCTCAGGTCGAGGCTGATGAATCTGCAGAGGCCCTACCGTCGTTGGAGCATTAACGATACCTCTGCGGCGGTTCGTCGGTGCGGTTGGTTATCCCATAATAAAGCAAGAGATTGCTAGAGGACGGTGCTACCTCTGATCATTTCAAAGATGATAGGTCACTTGTGTATGTACTGTACGAGACGCGGCACGGAGAACTTGGTTTTGGGTCAAGTCTTGCGTATGTCTGGCTCGTTTCGGTTCCGAGACAAGATACTGCGTAAGGAGCCTGTGCGTAGGGACGTCTGGGGTAATAGATACATGGAGAGACAGTATAGATAGACGATAGAACCCTCGAGGGCTTTCTCTGCACTAAGTCATAATAATGAAGCAAGCCGTGCTGGAGCACGACTGCGTCTGTATCCCAGAAACTTCAACCATATCTGGCAGTCGACTTGTGTACTACCTACCTAACCTGACGTACGGAGCAGATGGTATACAAACCCACTCCTTATCCTTTCAGCTAACCACCGGGAAGGGAGAGAGCGAGAGAGAGAGAGAACAAGCATCTCTTTCTCTTCCCGCAGACATAGATACATCTACAGTACATGACGACAGACCTCACCCCCGCACCGTCTCACTCACATCCCCCAACACCACGATCCCCAACCTGCCCCGGTCCAGAAACCGCTCCTCATCCTCCGCCAGCAGCCGCGCGGCCTCGGGCTCGCGCGCCTTGGCCACGAACCGCTGCCATCCGGCCTTGTTGTCGAACGTCAGCTCCGCCACGGCGTCGAAGAGAAAGTCCTCCTGCCGGCCCCAGAGCACGCGGGCCGGGAACTTGGCATTATCATTATTCTTACTGTTGTTGTCAGTGTTGCCCTCTGCTGTTTCGGTCTCGGGTTCGGTTTCGACGGGGTCACGGGCGATGTACCACCGCTTGTGCGAGCGGGGAAAATCCGGCCCCGCGAGGCGCTGGACGAGCGGCACGTGGGATGTCTCGTAGAGCTGCTTGAACTCGGCGGGGGTGAGGCCCGGTTTGCGGTAGACGAGGACGAGGACTCTGAAGGGCATGTTTATGCTGGCTCTGCTCTTGATGCTGAGCGGGGCGGGTTTCGGTTCGGGTTCTTTTGTTTCTTCCCTTCGTCTGGAGGGGAGGTCGGTTGGTTAAGTGACAGGTGTGCGATAGGTGTACAGTAGGTTTTGATGGTGATGATGGTAGATACTACTTACCTACCTAATAGTAAAGAAGGTAGCAGAAGTGGCTACTACATCGACTTCCAAGGAAGGGACTCGAGATTCAGAATAATGGCAATGACAGATACGTAAGCTCTTACCTAGCTAGTACTTATGTCTCTCTCTCTCTTTGTCTCTACATTATTCAGCACCATCAGGCATCACGGGACATGGGATGGGACGCCTAATTTGATCTCCCAACAAGAGAATTCTATTGAATCTCAGGCTTTCCTTCCAATGCAGGACGCCTAATAATTAATAATCCTCCCAGTCTTACACAGTGGTTAGCTGTTATTGTTAGCCTGCGGCCCCGCGCACGTCACCGGCGCGAATCCTGCGTCATCTCTAGCTTACTTAGGAAAGTACACGTACATTATGTACATAATCTCATCCCACCATTAAAATAATAGTAAGCCCTTTGAAGCGCCGTCATGATCCGGCTTAGGCGTAGGGACCAACCGGCGTTCAGAGTTGTCTGCTAAGCTTTTTTGGCCCCTACCAAGGCCCGCGGCTAGTTGTCTAATAGAGGAAGAAGTGAAAGGGTTTAGGAGAGACGTCACGTCATGAAGTAAAGGCGAGGGGCTGTTTGAAGTAGGTGGCAGGTATTTAGATGAGGGGCTATCAGGTATTCCATAGAGGTAGAGGTAGAGCTGGAGGTCGAGGCCTATTAAGTAGGCAAGGTTGTGAGTAAAGGTCCTCAAGCAGTGCTGGCTTTAGCTCGTCCCTGTTTGCCTCTCATCGGTGTGGCTGGTTAGGCGGAAGTTGTGTCAAACGATTGACACTAAGATCGGGCAAATGGATATCCAGTGCATCTCTGTGTAATGTGCAGATAGATTAAGATAGAAGGGAATATGAATAGTATTTGACTATCAAATTAAAAGCAGAAAGGCCCGTTTGGGTAAAGAATATACCGAAATATACAGACATGAATATCACTATGCTGTTTCCAATTTCCAACCCTTAGAAACCAAACCCAACCCAGGTATGTCTTCCCCGCGGGATTAAAGAAGGATCAATTCACAGAGCGATCGCAAGACCCAGGATACCCGCGGCACCAGCCAGGCTGGCGGCAATCGCGCCAGTAGGAGCCGCGGCACCGCCAGTCGAAGTTGCGCCCTGGGAGCCGGTGGTCGAGGCCGTAGCCTGAGCGCCGGACGAGCCAGTGGGAGTCGCGCTGGCGGCGTATGCGGTCGAGATGTAGGACTTCACGTCAGGAGGCAGGCTCTGGATCCAGCCGGGGGTCGAGCCAGCCTGAATCTCGCTGATGAGCGACGCGCGGGCGGACGGGTCGCCGAGCTGGCCAAGCACGGAGGTCGGGACGGCGGTCTCCAGGACGGAGAGGATGGACGGTGGGGGGATGTTCATGGCGGGGATGGAAACGGAAATGGAAATGCCCGTAGGACTGTAGAGTTGATCGAATCTGTTAGTCGAGTTACACGGCATACGCATGGTATAAAGGGGATTCTAGGTCAGTATGGATGTGCATGGACATACAGAGTCGTAGTGTCATCTCTCTTCTCGAACTGCTCTGGCACCGCAAGAGCGGTGGCGGACAGAAGAAGGAGTGCGAGGGACTTGAACTGCATCTTGAGAGCAATAATTATACGCGAGTGAATAGGTGCTTTCGAAAGAACTGCGCGATTCGAGCTGGGTAGAGAAGAGCGTGGATGTAGCACGATAGTGTGCACGATGCGGTCTGATAGAGGGAACACCAGACGAGTCTTTCAATAATACAGGGAAAGGCGACTGTTAAAAATAATCGCCCAGGAGGAGGCAGCGGCGATCTCTCCACCCGCCCTGAGAAGCTCTTGTCATGATCCGCTCAACCCACTGTCTAGTCTCCCCTTCAGGGGTACGATCGGACCCATCATCACCAGGCGCGGTAATCTGTTCGGTACGGCTTGTTTCAGCGCAGATCGTCCAGACAAATCACACCGGAGGCCTTGGAGCATGTTTCCATATCGGGTGAGGATGTGGGGAGAACCGACAGAGCAGACTCAGCAGAACTGGCCGAGCGTGGCCCTGCTGGCGACGTCACGACGAGAGTTCCAACGGCGCCATGGCTCCTATCGCGCGAGATTGTTGGACCCAGACGCACCCGAAACTAGAAGTTCTCCATACTGGGGTGGCGTGGCTTCCGCTCCCTTCTTTGCGCTGGACCTAAGGGGGACAGCTCTGCATTCTGCGAAGGAGTTTTGTTAGTTAAATGAACTCTTGCACTTGGGGAGATCTCTTACCTCTTTCTGTGGCCCTCTGGACAGTGCTCAGCCGCTGATCTCTGCACGACTAGGACTATTTAATGATGAGCCATGACCAGTGCCCTATGGTCGTGGTCCCGAAAGCGCTCTCTGATTGGACGAGCAGACGACACGAGAGGGATCGAGGAACGAGCTCGACGACCCAGGGAAGCAAGAGTCAAGACCGGACACGAGGAGGTGCTGGAGAGATGAAGGATGCTCTGCTCTTTGACTGCCTAAGTCCTCAAGAGTCTGCGAAGTTGCGAAGAAACGCCGAGCACTCCTCGGACGAGCTGCAGGCTTGGCGGCCTGGGCAACCCCACGCTTTCCTTGGACTAGTACTGTCCCTGTCAACACGGGAGCGATCTCGACGCGCGGACTGCAATCTGTCTCCGTGAAACGAGTAAGCATCTCGAATTTGCAGCTGCAGGGCACGGTTCTGTCACTGCGCTCAGCACGACGGCTTGTGAGGAGTGGTTACAATAAGGTATTGAGGCTGCATTACGCGCGGAGTAGCCTCCTAAAGACTGTAATGCTCCAGCTAGAAGAGCCTACGTAAGATCTCTGCTATTCTACGTCGTAAATCATATTCTAGTACTTAGACGGACAACTAGAAATGCATCATATCTGCTGACATGAAAGACTAGAATAAATTCATAACCGTATGAATAACTTGTAGTACGAAACAAGGCAAGACAACTCGTCTCGTAGACGCACCGACAGCTTGATTTCATTCGTCATCGCCATCATCCATTTCCCATAGTAGATGCAATGCAATATGTATCCGTATTCTGTATTAAATTCCTAAGACCCATATCTCGTTCGACTCATGAAACGATATCCATCATCCCAGTTATCCCTTAACGTGTCGCAGAGGGCACGCATCACGCGCCTCCCTCCCTCTTCGCGTATTCCTCCTCGATCCGTTCCTGGTACATTCTCTCTGCGTCCTCCTTGCTTATCTGGACGTTCGTCTCCGCGTTCTCGAGGAGATCCCCATTTTCAGCGGCGCTGTATCCCGGCGCTGAAACCGTGCCGCCGCTGCCAGCGCCGGGGAGTCGAGCGTGGCCGTCGCTCGGTCGGGTGGCGAGGGCCTCTGCGGACGCCGCTCCAGCGCTGCCAATATCTCGGACGCCGCCTGCTTCAGTAGGTTGTCCGTATAGCTCTCGCTGTTTCTCGTCCTTGTTGGGGAAAGCTGGCATAGGAACAGGCATTTTGTAGGGTTTCTTGGACTGGAGGGTGAAGGACGGTTGGTTTGCTGTCGGTTTATCTCGCTTCCTACAGCGCGTATTTGCGAGATGTTGAAGGAATAAGACAGGTAATTGTAGATAAGGATTAGAGGATCGATACTGCTCGTGGATGGAGCGCGGTCCTTTTGTAAAGGACCTTGGTACGAATGAGTTTTATATGGGAGCCTCGAATGGCGATAGCTGTGGCGATTGCGACGTCATACGGTACTGGTTTGAGCATCGCAAGCTGCACTGCCACAGCGGAGCAGTTCAGATACGCCTAAGCAACTAAAATGTGGCTATTGCTGTTCGCTGCCTGCTGCTACGAGTCCCTTTAAGCTAGAGCCGTAGGACAGTCTTCTCCGAGGTTTCATTTCTCGCTCGAAATCTAGCACAGTGCACTTTTCTACAGAACAGACAGTAGAGTTGTAAAATTAGATGCGATAGAACCCTACAGCTAAGATGTAGAGCGTTCAGAATAGCGTACAAAGCGATAGAAACGGAGCTAGATACACATGATCCGTTAGAGATTCCCATACCCTTCTTCTCCAACCCCCAGCCACTGGCCGGAAAATTGATGAAAAAGGAAAGGTTACTCGCAAGGAGTAAAGGTGCCAAAGAATACGCCTGTCAATGACCCGAAGGCCGTTGAACGGAGTGTTCCGCCGCGCTGTGCAATGCAGGGACCACTCCGTGGTGGACCGCCTTCTTGATCGCGGCCACCCAAACAAGGTAAGTATGAGGAAAGAAAAGAAGAGAAATTCCAAGAGAAGGGCGAGGGGGAGCAGATATTTATGCCTTTGGGTGGGTCCGGCAAAAGACGCTAGACTAAGCGAGACCCTGGATTTGGTTGGTGATTCGCCAGGCCTCACTGGCGAGCAGGTCCGTGCGCGAGGGAATGAGGGAGGGCAAAGCGCCCTGTTCATTCACGTGCTCGGGCACCATTCACGTGAGGATACTGGACAAAAGGCCCAAGAACCACGTGCATTAACTGGGCACGTGAATTACGTTGTGTCCGTCCTATACCATCCGGCTATATCTGGGGATCGGTGGTTTACTAGGATTCAGGTAGGCATTAGATACATATTATTTAGACGTCAGATAGCTGTTAAAAAAGCTTTAAGACTTGTAAAAGGTGGCATTTTGCAAGGCGCTTTGTGCATTCACGAGATGGCTGTAATTCACGTGATGCATGGAGATGAAAGTACCACGTGAATTCACCGGCACGTGCATTCCCTAGACACCCCCCATCTAGCATATATATCCCCCACCAGATGCCCTCCATTTCCTCTTTTCTTCATACAACAGACACCTTTCTCTCCTACAAACCTGGATGTACTACTTGTATATTAGTCATAGTTTTAAGATATCTTACTATAAGGGGTGCCATAGTTTGATAAATCTACTCGATATACTTTAAAAAAGGGGGACCACTTTTCCAGTACCATTGTATATCTCCTACACCATAATGCCAACGATCTTCTACGATCAGGATTACTGCTGCCAGTGAAGGAGAAGTTTCTGGGATGTACATCCATAAGATGGCACAATGTTTTGATCCTCCAGGCAAGTTGGAGATGCACATCAAGAAGATGGTCCCATGTTTCTACGATACACTTTTTTATTTAGAAAAGCTGTTCCTTCCTCGATAGATATTTGATGACCATGTGCATATGTGCAGTGTCTACAGGCCTCAATTCATGTTGTCACAGGCCCCGGCCAAGCTGCAAGATCGAGCCTCTTATTTATTCAACCCAATCTATCCGTCGGGGCTTACAGTCTCCCCATGATTGATAAACGCCCAGGAAGCCTTGGCACTAAGATAGCGATGGAGATCTCCCAAGGAGGGATCTGAGTTATATTCCCCTAGGGAGGATTGGAAATCCACGCTCGTTTCATCGTTGAAGATTGTGCTTTCCCTTCTTATGTTTTGCAAGACAGATGCTGAAGATATTAATAGCAAACGGAATGAAAGCATGAGAACTTTTTAAATTTGAACGATGTCCACAAACTTGACGTTCTCTTCCGTTTGATGTCTGTTCCTTTGTGCAGCGCCCCTCCTTCTGTTAAGGCTACCCACATCCCCGTCGATATGGAACCGCGATCGACACGGAGCTGCATATTGTCCTGGGCTCCTCGGGCAGCCCATAGCTATTTGTTCGCCCTCGAGCAACTTTTGTGTCTGGTCCCTTGCTTTGCTTTGTCCATCGAAGCTTCTCTTTATAATCTTGTATCAATATTGGAAAAACGAAGCCCCCAATTGTCAAAGACAGTTATGAACGATCTCGAGGGAAGACTACTGCAACGGCAGCAGTCCGGCTGCCTTCAGAGTTACTAGGTTGTGTTTGTGGAGGGCTCCGCTCTGCCAATCGGAACTTCCTTTCATGAGCTTTGAATAGTCGTGCCTCTAAGTACTTACTAGGTGGTATATGTCAGGATTTGACGACTTTCACCCTTTTTGGCCACTTGCTCTTTTGGTTTGATTGACTGGTTTACTCGATCTGTGACGTTTTGGATGATTGACGAGATTATGAGAATGACATTTAGACATTTTTGACCAATTTATGCAATTTGACATCCACCATTTGGCTTTGTGACCTGATATTACCCCATTCCCGAATATACGGATTTGTTTTTTGTTCCGGGGCTCCTCGGGCAGCCCCCAACTCTTGGTCTGTTTGAAAAAATGTGCACTCGATTCGTGCAGAATTAAGGACATCGTGGTTCAGCGTTGCGGTTTTATTGCTTAAATTTATATTACATTACAAGATGTTGGTTGAGGGCGCTGTCTGATAGCCTTCTAGTGACATCCCAACTTCCGGCCAGAGCTGGCTATGGTTGCTCGATTCTATTAGGTATCTTATATATATAACCTACTCCTCAACTTCTTCTTTCCATTGACACACCTAGCGAGAGCGTCGTCGATCCGATCGATTTACAATAGACCCGTTCGCCGTTAAAAATGATTGATGCCTGGGTGGCATTCTGCGGCTTCTCCATGTTAACGTTGTATGTATGCATCGCATCTCATTCCGCATATAGACCACCGGCGAGAAATCTCCTGCAATCCCCCCATCGCCGGTTCCTGAGTGGCTCCGCCAAGAAGTAGGGCCTAATAAGAGCTTCGACGATTCGACAGGATCGATCGTTCGTTCGAATATTGCTATCGCGATATGACGTTGATTCCGACCGGCGGCGGTACATTAGCTGGGCTCTTATTAAATTTTAACAATAATAACCCCTATGCGCCGGGGACAACATGTTCGAATCTTTCATTGTTATTTGGATGAACTACTTTTCCCGGCCGGACATCACCCAGAGATATACAAGCATGTCTCGGCTTATAAAAACTAGGCTCTCGCTTGTACAGATTTTTCCTTCGAATAAGGACGCGGCCGTTGCTACGCTTACTCTCCTACTCTTGTTCATATGAGTTCATCTTTTTCTTATTAAGACAGAACAAGTAGGACAGGACACCCAGATTGACTAGCCTCTACTCTAATCCTAAATCGAACGACCTGCTCGCCACGATGATGTATGACAGGGACAGAAAACATTTCCATCGGAGAAGGTGTGAATCGCTTCGAATTCCCAAAACATCGTCGCAGCGATTCAGATCTAGAGTTTTAGCATTCCGTAGGTCAGTGTCCGAGATTGATAAGCAATATAAAACAGTGGTCCTGATAGAAAATGTCTCTTTCCCCCGCCGGCCTGAGGCCGTTCACCCAGTGCGATCTTCTCATGGACTCCCCAGGACATATGCAGTCCTGGGGAGGGATCACGAGCTTCGAGCTCGTTTTGAGAAAGCGCAAGATTCAACGGACTCAGGGCAATTGTCAACTGAGACGGACCTGCGACGAAGATGATCTTTCTATTCTACACGTCGTCGAATAATCAAAGACCTTTGAAATAATCGCACGATACTGTTCGAAAGACTGCCAGAAGGTACTGGCATCACCATAAACATGTGGAGAGAAAACCTTTGCTGATATCGCCAGCATATTTTATAATACTAAGCAGAGATTAAGTGTGTAGTCCCTGTTGAGTCCGGGGATGCCGAGCTCCTTGCGATTTCCGCGACGCTAGATCTCGCAATGAAAAGAAGCACCTTCCAGAAACAACTAGTCATGTTTTCGGAGTCCCAGGAGGCATTATATCTCTGTACATATTGATGACAGAGAGGGTCCACTGATATCCCCCGAACTTATAGAGAAAAAGCTGCTGAGCTTAGTTCTTGAGATTCGTTATGCCATGGCTTGACTCGCAGCAAAATTGGTGAACATGATGGTTTCCTGCTTTGCCTGTCGCGACGCAACTTCTGCTGGCATTGCCAGCAATCATTGTGCTTGGTTTGTTGAAGAACATTTAGAAAGCTATGAACTATCAGGCCTCTGCTAAAATTGCCAGAATACGCTGCATTTGTTGAAAAGAAAAGCAGACATGTCACCGGCACTCATTGTGCTGCATTGGTGAAAAGAATAGGAGTACAGTCGTAAGTTTCATCTTCTCTATCTATGTGTAACCTTTCACAAACTCCAGTCCATCGTCGCATCTTGGCATAGATGTTGGAATCATGCACGATTTATAGGGCTCGCCGTTTTCCTTCTTAGCTGCCAGTTCGTTCAGACATTATTTTATAAAATGAGAACGCTCGTACTGGCTAGTCTTAAAGGACAACTTCATTCTCGGGACAGCAATTCCAAAGATCACAGACCACTTTGGCTCGCTAGACAATGTCGGATGGTATGATATGTTGCCCAGTTTCTCTTCTTCTGCATATTTAATGTTCCTGCAATGTCCATATTGACTGATTGCTTGTCCAATATCTATAGGGAGTGCGTCCCTGCTCGCTCTTCGCGCTTTACAGCTTCTAGAGGCGAAAGAAGCCACAATATCATTACCCAGACCAGGTGCCAGGGGACACCTCGACATAAAAACCGTCTGCGAGCAGTCATCATAGAAGTCGAGCGCATGACGGACCATTGTGCTTCTAGTCAGCCATTGATCAGTTGCTCAGGTCCTGTTGAGCTACTCTCGCAGAGGCAATATATATTTCTTCCAACGCTCACCCCCCAGGGCTTCAATTGAAACACGATGAAATCGCCGGCCTGGATGTGCCTCTAGACGTTCTTTAAGTTGGTGCCAAAACCATACAGCATTTATTTCAAGACAATCCGTAGCAGATTAATATTATATTTTCTGTTTCTTAGATCGAAGATCTATTCGATACGGATAAATTCCTCTTATTTCGCAAGAACAAGCTGGGTTCGAAAATTGTATGAGCCTTCGACAAATAACCCTCTTGCCCATGGAAAAATGGGCCTGTTAATGGGTGCCTGGGGAAATGGTCGCCGATTGCCAAAGGGCTATTCCTTCCCCGCACCACTGTCATCTTCCTCGAAATGGAGTTGAACGAAGACTGATACCCATCCATACAGGTTAAATGTTGGCGAAAAGACCATCTTTTATCTAAGAGCTTGCAAAAAAGATGAACCAGTGCTGGGCTCAAAACAGATACCTCCCTAGAGATCTGGAAATCAGTGTGTCATTGCAGCAAAACAGATCCTTTTTGAAGGCTAACTGCAGAATAGGGTGCTATCTTGTCTGCCTTCCCTTCAATGTCAGACTTAGAATTTATAGGGAGGTATTTCTACACGATTTCAGTCGGCAAGAATTTGAGAAGCCAATCAGAACAGAGAGAAACCAGTTTGCGATTCTTCGCACATGTCGGTTAATTTACCACGAGGCCCAGATCGCATTCTCCCGTGCGGTGAGTTATCGAACGCTCGTATTTAACGAATACGGAAATTCTTTAATTTGACTTCTTCGACGCCCGCCAGGAGGATTATGTTGTTGCCAAGCAAATAGGGGTTCCTTCAACTTATATGCTTCAGTGTGTGGACGCTGCAGAAAACGGGGCTCTGAACCCGTTAAGCCCATAATTCTGGGGAAAAAAAAGAACAGGCAGAAGCCATTTAAGGAGAAATTGCGAGATCTAGTGGTGGTTCCCTGCTGTCCGACAAGCACAAGAACAAAACTGTGCTGGGAAAAGTATTAGAAAGTTTGATAGAAATGTCAATTTTTACCATGAAGACAGAGGAATGAGAGCACTTCATTTGTATAAAAAACCAAAATGGAACAGAACGTCAAGTGGCAGATTGCGTGTGTTAACTATATCTATAGTCCCTTTTTTACACACAGGTCGACGACCTGACTTGATCAGATCTCTCAGATGCGAACCGCAAGGTACTGTGTATCACATACAATTGTGTTCAAAGAAAAAGAGCTTTGTTCTGGCGATATCCTCACACTTCGCACTCACGACCCGAAAACGAGCTCGTTACCAGGCACTCGGCTGGTACATGAATCGGGCTGTTCTGGATTAATATACATACTTTTTTCTCAGATACACTGGAGCACGAGGTTAATGATGGCAAAAAAGACGTCTCGGTCTGCCTCAGCTGTTTCCAAAGGTGTGGATGCTCCGGAAGATGGAGTGGCGAAGCTACTTATTAAGCCATGCTTATAACAAAAGGAGAACAACAGGCAAAGGTCTTTCAAGGAGAACTTGCAGGACCTAGTGTCTTTTTCAGATAAGAACAGGGATCAAAACACGCTGACAAAAATAGAAGGTGTGGAAGAAGGTTTGGAAAGACAAAAGGGTACTTTATAAACACCATGGGACAGAACATCATTAAATAATCGATTGGGCGGTAGCTAAGTTACTTCCTTTTTGCTTTTATACCTTATAGTCCTTTATATACAGGACGACAATTTAATTCGATCAAAAGTGATCTGAACCGCAAGGTACACTACCAGGTACCTGCATACTCGGCTGGTATACCAATCAGCTATTCTGGATTATATACACACTTTCAACCATTCAAGCTCCGGATAATCCAGAAGACAGATATCCTGAACCAGCTAACGACAAAAAAGCAAAAAAAAGGAAAACAGACGAACATCTTTGAAGAAGAAATTCTAGGACTTGGTGTCCTCGTCAGATAAGAACGAGAACAAAAAGTCTGCCCCAAAAATAGGAATCTTTGCAAGGAGGATTGAAGAGAGACAGAGACTGTCGTATTTTTCAATTCTTTCTATTATAAAAAACAAAAATCGGACAGAACATGGAATGACTGAATCGATTGGGTGCTTGCTGAGTTTCTAAACAACTTCCTTTTTTACTTTACGGCCTTATATACAGTCCTTTATTATAAAGAGGACGACGACGGCGACCGCCCCCTCGAACGGATTGCGAATCGCAAGTCTCCTGCCCAGATACCGCCTGGCTCGTCCTGGTAAAGATATCTGCATACCTGCCTTACCTAACGAAGCCCAACAAACCTGTCTCGTCGACCTAACCCCCGTTTATCTACTTAGTCTATTAGGAACCGGCCCAGCATGGGACGATGAAATGCAGTTCATCAAGCAGAGGCAGTTTTATTTAAAAAATCATGCCCCACTGCAGGAACAAGCTAAACGAAAGGTTGGATGGTGGGGAGAGCAAAGCTTGAAGAAAAAAAATCAAGTGACATACAGACGGACGGGAACAGGGTGCACAGGGTGCACTACTTAAGTGTGCACCACTCAAGAGTCCTTTGCCTTCTTGAAAAAAGTGTGTGTGTGTCCTTCTTGTTCCATTTCATCTCATATTGAACTTCGTATCAAAGAGTTTTTTTCTCGACATGTCGGCAGCCCTGCCGTGATCGAGATAACAGTGACAAGAGGAAGAAGAGGCTGTAGTTAAAGCATCAGTTACTTATTATAATTTATTCTCTAACATGAGAGCTGTCTGGGCTGGATGGGCAAAATGCATATATCCACATTATATATACGAAGTCCAATTGATTAATTATGAGAAACAATCTTCTCTTTATTATTTATAAGATCTAGCTCCCATCATATAACGTGCACGTTCCCGCTACCTAACTCGACCACCCCGTCGGGTCGGTTCGAGTCTCTTCTCTTCTTCATCCGTTAGTTAAGTTGGTTAGCATCGGAGAAAAATCCTCTAGGCTTAATTGACAGTCGACAGCCATCTGACTCTTTTTTTGACTCTTTTTTTTTCTTTTTTTTTTCTTTGGGGGCTGTTCCGTGTCGCTTGAGATGCGGATTATGGGCTGTCCGAGCAGCCTGAGCTATCTGACCGAACGAACATTGTCATTGTTACACGGCATGAGAAAGATGGCATCCATTATTTGACTAGTCAGTCGCTCCTGCGTACTGCCTTTCGGGCGGATTTTTTGGACTGATGAAAAAGCGATGCACCTCTCCCTGAGCACAAGACGACGGTCAGCTTCAGCTTCAAACCGCATTTCTCCTCCTAAGACATCGTCGCTACCCGCGTCCTGCTCATCCGAGGTCAAGGTCATCTGCTCACACACACACACACACACACACACACACACATACACACAAAAAAAAGCTTCTGCAAGCACCTTGGTGACCGTCTTCACCGAGCAGGATTGATTTAAAATTGCCTTCCTTGCATGGATGAGGCATTGACTACTAAGGTACATACCCTGATATGTACTGTACATGTACAGTACCTGCCTATAAAGACCTTTACAGGACGAGGATGGGACATGGGACTCGAATAGATAAGATGAGAACAGTACAGTACATACACACATTAGGTACTGTACTTGGCAGGGAAAGAGTCACGAATCGTGGAAGTGTTTGGATTATATACTTAACATATGGTACATACATGTAACTCTTTGTTCATGGAATATCAAGTTTACGAAACAGGAGAGTTAACAGCACTCGCATTAATCTTTCAATCATAGTTTTCACCGCAGTCAGTTAGTTAGAAGGGAGGATCTTGCTTAGAACTCGGAGTTGGAAAAAATTCCAGAAAATTAATTACACGACTCTGACGAAATCTCAACCTCTGTCCCATTTCATCGTGCATTCTGTCATTTGCATTTTTGAATACGATGTATCTAGCTATCTAGCTGACCTAGATAACCCAGTCAATCCAAACATGTATTCATGTCATTAGAACTGGAAAATTCCACATGAAACGTAAACCGTATCCGTAAAGCGAAGAAAAAGATCCTCTTGACGCCGGATCGTATCGGAGAGGGGTGTACATTCCCAAACCATAAGACATCAATCCATCCGTGGGGGAACTAAAGACACCTGAACGGAGCCAGTGGAAAGGCAAAACTACATAAGCCAGCTAGATGAATCACTTAACCAGCGACGCCGTGCTCCCCATTGAGACTCAATTCGTGTAAGCTATTTTCCAAATGTCGGGTGTGATTACTGCCCAAGGCGGCCTTGCGGAGCTTGGCCTTCTTATTACCGGCCTTTTTGCTTGCTCCTGTTCCTTCGCCTCCTCCTGTAGGTGCCTCGCGAACCCATCTCGCGATGGCTGCTGCTCTGTCGGTGATGAGAGGATACTCCTTACCGTCCTCCTGGGCCCATCGTTTGGCGGCGGGGATCCCTTGGCCGGCGGCGAGTTCATCCTTCCTTTGCTCCTCCGCGTGATTCTCCTTAGCGCGCACAGCGGCACGGAAGGCTTTTTCGTCCTGGATCCGGTCATCTGAGAGCGCTTCCAGGATGGCTTCGTGTTTTTGTCGTTCCTGAGTCTGCTCTGGTTCTTCCCTTTTCTCTGCTCCGATGTAGCAAGGAAGAGGAGCTGGCGAACATAATGATTCCCACGACTGCTGCAGATTAATCCAGTTGTTCGTCCGGCGGAGGACCTCGATCCAGTCCGCTCGGGCAGGGGAGCGGGCGGCTAGGAATATGGGATAGCCGTCGCATACTCGAGCCAGGCGAGCGACCATGTGGGCGTGGCGAAGGAGTTCCTTCGGGGACGTCTGTATGAGAGCGTGACAAAGCAGGAGAGAGTGGAGGGCGTCAGTAAGGAGGGGATGATATGTGACAGCTTCGTGGGAGTCATGTTTCGCAAGCATTTCAGGGCTTAGATCGGCCGGCGAAGCTGGGGATGCCTTCTCGGCCGATGCTATCGCTTGTAATTCTGCAGGGTATGGAGGCAGATTTGCGGGAGGCGACGAAGAAAATAGAGCAGAAACTTCGTAGATTTCGACCGGGGGAAGAGGATGGTAAGAATCGTCCTCACAAGGAGCCCCATCCGTCCTTCGTTCGCGGCCGTCTTTCGCCACGAGCGCATCGGGTCCCTTCGACGCTGTGTCAGACTGACTCCGTTCGAAGCGAGGATTGGCTGGTGGGTGCGCAGTCCTATATCTAGTAAGACCGCCGGCGGCTGCGCTGACCTTCCGAAGGAACTCCTCTGTTACTTCGGAGGGTAACCCCGGCGTGTAGTCGAAGTGGGAGAGGAAGCTCATATAATCCCGAAGCGCCCGTTTCGCGTGCGTCTTGACAACTTTCCTCGCTTCCAGCCATCTGCGGTACGCCTCCTTTCCTGCTGGAGAGAGAGTGGGAGAGTTGCCATCCGCTTCCTTGAGATCGCCGGCAGATATCTGCTCGCGCTGCGAGACCTTTAGCGCATCCAGTGCGACATTGATATACTGGCAGGCGATCGTGAGATAGACGCCACCGCGATGGAACAAGAGCTGGGATTCCAGACTATCTGGTTGATCCTCCTCATCCACCTTCAGATCACGTCTGGGGTCTCTTGTCGACGTGCTTCGCTTTCGAGTCTCCTCTTCCGACTCCAGCCGCCCATTTCTATCTCTGTGTTGCGCTGAGTACAGCCGACAGATACTCAGAGCCTCTGTAAGATCTCTCACCGCTCCCACGTAGTCATCCTTGAATATCCGAGTCACCGCTCGCGTGCGCAAGGGAGCACCTTCGGTGGGCCTGCTTGCAATGACCTCATCCAGAGGTCGCAGACTTGTACACTGGACCAACGACCGGGACGGGATCTTCTCGTGGAAGAAATGGACGTATTTGGCATCGACGTCGTCCTCGTTGCGCTGTAGAACGAGCTTCGCGACCTCCTCCAGCGCGGACGCGGACTGCATCGTCGCGACGCTCGCCGCAATCTCATCCAGATGGTATGCGTGGGAGAGCTTCTGCGTAGCATGCTCCCTCATCCGATGCCTCCTCTCCCGGCTCAGCTTCGTGTTTCTCCCCGCCCCTCCAATCACCAGCCCGAGGGCTGCAGCGCTTCCTCCGCTCAGAAGCCCATTGTTCGCGTTCAGGGCGGTGGTGAGGGAAGAACAAGTGGTCCCGTTGGCAGCGCGGACGGCGAGATTGGTGGCTTCGTCAATCAGACGGCGTATCTTGACGAGATCAAAGAAGACGGCCGGATCGATGGGCCGCGGTCGAGGGGAGGCATAGTTGCTATATGCGAGACTCTCGAGAACTTCCGGAGGCAGCTGGAGCCAAGGGCCGTGGAAAGACGAAATGTAGCGCCAATGTCTAGTGAGAGGGCAATGTCAGCAGAGGAAGGGCGCTGGATATCCTGGCAGCACATGCGAGAAGGCATGGACCGATGCAGAGGAGCATACTTGTTGCGACAGATGATCAGTGCCGAAGTGGACGGCTCCGGGGTCCTGGCCTGGGAGCTCTTGGATGACGGCGCGGGCCTCGACGGCTGCAGGCTCGCAACGGGCGATGGCACGCTCGCAGGGGATCCCTGGCGGCCATCAGCAGCCTCTGTCTTTGCTGCAAGGCCATTCTGGGACTTGTTCTTCTTGGTCATGCTGCTCAGATGGCTCGTCGGACGTTATCCAGCGAGTTGAGTCCGTCCGGGGCCGCAGGTGATTTTCCGGCTCTATCTGAACACGGAGGGTCGCCCGCAAACCGCGGCAGAGGCATCGGAAGCTGCTGAATGACCAAACCCTACGAGAAATGGGATGGTATAACGGCGATGGACAATATTTATTTCTAGCATTACGGAGCCCGAGTCTATCGGGACAGTGAATGGTTTACTTAGATCCCGGGAAAACTACAGCCAGTGACAAGGGCCAGAAAAACAGCGACAACCCCACCTGTTTGTACCTTGCATGCAGCCACGCCCGTAACCCTGACCGACTGGACGAATGAATTCAGCAATCGCAGATGGATATTGGAAACAGAACTGAAGCCCAGTCACGATGAAAACTCCGCGAACGGATGCACCGCCAGACAAATGCGAAGAAAGTGGTATAAAAAATATCTACTCAGCGCTGAGAGCAAGGCACGCATCCACAGCCAGACCGACTCTGCAGAGTAACCTGATTAGCCCTGATTGCAACTATTCGGGGAACGAATACGTACCTGCCTCCCTTCATCCTCAGGACATCATCGATCACGTCCCGATCCAGGTTCGGGAACATGCCACATAGTATCCTGAGTTGTTGGTTAGCAGATTTCAAGGGGAGTCGTGGGCATCAACGTACTCTACTACATCATTATGTTCAGCGCGCTGTATCCTCCGCGCTTCCGCGGCTTCAGCGCTGGCCTGTCGAGCGGCAGCCTCCTGAGCATCAAGCGTCCTAGCTTGCTGCTGTTGTGCTGCTGCTCTTTGTCGCTCCGCTGACCTCCGTTCCTCGCTACTATGACATGGAGGTTGATACACACCTGGAGAGAGACGGGGCGGCGCAGCTGGCTGCACCGGTCGTTCTTGCGGCGAGCTCGGTTCATCAGAGAAGATCCTTCCGATGGTAGACAAGGGCTTTTGGATTGTACGCAGCAGCCCTGCGACAGGAGCATTATCCTCGTCGCTAGACTGTGAGGCGCCTCCTCTCTGAGAATACCGTTCCCCTTCGAGGGAACCGCGAGGCGTTGCTTCGGACCCGCTAGGGGCAGATTTGTCTGGCACGTTCGGCGGTAATTGCGCTGCGGCTTCTGCCTCTCTGTTGCGCTCAGCAATAGCTGATACTGCAGCCTCAACGTTTCGTTCGAACTCCTCGTCGCTGACTGTCAGGCTTGTTCGATCCAGCGTTTCGATGAACTGGATAGCCCCAGACTACGTATACGCATTAGATTCTGTGGTCTAGATCATATAAATGAGCGTCATGACATACCAACGAAGATAGATAGTAACCTGTCTCCCCACCTAGTTTCTCCGGGTTGCGGAACCGAAGGATGTACTGGACGTTGGAGACCAGGTTCTCGGGGTTGGCCTGCAGTACCACGTAGATCAAAAGCGGTACGAAGGAGTCGGCCGACGTATCAGCATTCTTCGAGTTCCTCAACAGACCTTTCACGTATCTAATCAGTCGTCGATGCCTGCAAGATATCCCAAGATTGATCAACTCACCAAAGATAACTTTGCAGCAATTCATTATGCAAATGACCTTGTCTCGAGGCGCCCGATACCCTTTGATCTTCAAGAGTTCTGCGACTAAAGTTAGAACAACAAATGCACTGACTGCCAGCAGACCTCCTCACCTTGTTGCGCGAGATTCAAAAATCGACGCCCTTGGGGACCGACAGGTGGTATATCAAGATGTTCCTCCCTTACCCAGCTGTAGATCCGGATCTTCTGGGCTAATATCTCATCACGCTCGACATCCTCCTGATGCTGACCGCGTCTCCATGGTCCCTGCTTCTCCAGTTCCCTCCGCTTGCCCCTACCCGCGCCTCCTGTGGGGGTAGGAGGCGGCGGTATGGCCGGAGAAAAGGTCTGAGAGTACAGTCTGTTCATTACAAGCTTCTCCATTCCCTCTTTGGCGTTATCAAACTCGGCCTCAGAGACATTCTTCCACACTTCGCATTGTGCCATCTTATTCGTAATGAATTCCAGGAAATCGCTGATGATCTTGACCTGCTCGTGGACCATCCATTGTCTCTTCCCAAACTCGTGAAGAAAAGATCGGAGAAACTTGGCGACAGGGTCCGCCGTGCGATGGCGCAGTTGCTCCAGAAAACGATGGAAGTCAAACGGCTGGTCAGGCTCCGGTTCAGGCGGCGGTGGCCCCTTGACGGAGCTGGGAGAACGTGGTGTCATAGGTCCTTCGTTCACAGGGGCCTTGCGCGGCGATGGTTTTGGAGGGACAAGTGGAGGAGGAAACCGCGGGGAACCCGCTTGCTGGACAGCACGCTGAACGTTATCTGCAGTTTTGATAGGCTCCAGGCTTGACTTTCGCGGTGGGAAGTGAGTCGGTCCACCAAGTAGCTGCTCCGCGAATTCCAGCCTGGGTGACATTATCTCCTCTTTTCCATTGTTTCTGTTATCATCCGAGAACTGTTCCATTATGCTCTGTATCTCTGCCTGCGAATCCTCGCCTTTCCCACCATCACGTGCGGCCACTTCTTTCTCGTCCAGCTCTCCATTTCTGGGAACGTCCGGCAGCTCTTTCTCGCTAAAGTCGGAGACAGATCTCGCAGGCGATTGCGGGCGCAGTGGGGTTTTAGGCGGCGGATCCAGATACGCATCGTCTTTCTTGGGGGGAGGAGGGGGAGGGACGTCGAGGCTGTTGTCAACGCGTAGCGGGCCCGGTTTCTGCGGCGAAAGCGATAGCTTTTCAACCTGCTCAGGAAGTGAGTCCTCCCGAGAATCTTTAGCGTTTGCAGAAGAATCCATGGTGGACGCAAATTCCATCATGCCAGACGAGTCCTTGGCAGTATCTTGCTGCTCTGTCTTGCCATGTGCTGTCCGATCGGCAACCTCTTGACTCTTGCGATGCTCATCACGTTCGGAGGAAGCATTATGTGTTGTCTCCAATGATTCACAACCAGCCCTGGAGGCTACTGCATGCTCTCTATTGCCGTCTGTCTCTTGAAATATCCCTGTATTCTTCCCGTGTCCTTCGGGAATCGAGGAAGATACGGGAATTTCCGAGGTAGACATCAGCTAAGCACAAGCATCCGACGTCCACGACAGAAGAAGTCAAGCTGGGGCGCAGGACATCCTGTAGATGGCCAGACGGTAGGCACTCCCGATTCGAGAAAGACAGGAGAGCAGAGCTCGGACGGATCGTCGACCAGGTCGGGAGCTTGGGATGCATGCGGGTCGGGCCCTTGGGACCCTTAGGGATCATCGTTCAGCCGAGATCCGCCACCGCGTGGGGCCAACGCCCCCGGGTCCACAGCACTATGTACTGTGCAGTACCTCTTGGTTCTTTGCCAGCTGGACTCGGTACACACTCGAGGTCGGACAACGCAGCGTCTCCCCGTCCCCTGTCCGGCCTCATGTGTGGCATCTTCTTCTCCCTGAGCTCGTCGGGGCCCGTGTTTCCCCACGTGGACACGGTTACTTGGCTGCGCAGCAGAGGCCCGGACAGCTTCCAGATCCACACCACTCGGCTGGACGGTCTGCAGCAAACTGTCGACCCCTCTGGCGAGCCAAAGTCCACTTCGCTTCATCTGACGTTCATTTCCACGGTGCTGGCCCTCAGGGGCGATCGTCTCCAGTCTCAGCCCCTCGTGGACGCTGACAGCAAATCCGTTCTCTGCTGGAACGGAGAAGCCTGGAAGATCGCCGGGGAACCCGTTCCTGGAAACGACACCGAACATATCTTCAATCTTTTCCTCGAGTCTGCAAGGACATCTGCAGTGAAGGAAGACCAGGAGTCTGCTCATTCTCATGAGCCTTCTGATGACTCAATCGGCAAACTGGCCAAGCTGATCAGTAGCATCTCTGGCCCGTTCTCTTTTGTCTTCTATGATGGATTCAACTCGAAGCTATACTTCAGCAGGGACTGTCTGGGGAGACGGTCCCTCCTCCAGGGCGCTGACGAGGAGGGAACCTTGAGGATCTGCAGTGTCTGTGACGGGGCCTCCGTGTCCTATGAGGAAGTTAACACTGACGGACTCCACATGATTGACCTTGTGCATATCTCCCGGCCGGACGTACACAACCCGGTCATTACCAACGGAGCCGTGAAAACAGCTCCTTACTGCATTACCACTATACCTTGGGCATCCGATGATACTTCCAACCCTCCTTCCCGCTGCCTTGTATGTTCATGCGACTGAGGTCGTGAGCGGAGCAATATGCTAACAGCTTCACTTTAGAGAAATCCAATTCCTCCTATGAACCGATCTGTGCCAGAAGGGGAACCTGCGATTCTGGGGCTGGATTCTCCCGTTCTTCAGACTCTCGAGCAGAAACTTCGAGAGTCACTTGCACTGAGAATCCAAAACGTCCCAGATCCACCGAATTTCGCTCCCGAACGAGGTGCGAAAGTCGCCGTGCTGTTCTCCGGCGGCGTTGACTGCACCCTACTTGCCAGGCTGGCTCATGAGATCCTCCCACTCAACGAAACCATCGATCTTCTCAATGTGGCCTTTGAAAATCCCCGTGTTGCAGCTGCCTCTGCAGCCAATGGGACCAAGGGGTCAAGCTCGGTCTACGAAAGCTGCCCTGACCGTATCACCGGTCGTGCGGGGCATGCTGAACTGCAGAAAGTCTGCCCGAATCGCGTCTGGCGTTTTGTCGCCATAAACGTGCCCTACCAGGAGACGTTGGTGCACAGAGACGAGGTGAAGAGTCTGATGAGACCGCACAATACCGAAATGGATCTCTCCATCGCGTGTGCGCTGTACTTTGCCGCACGCGGCCAGGGATTGATTTCTCCAAACGTGGATATCCCCTGGATGGTACCATATACCACTCCGGCCAGAGTCCTTCTATCCGGTCTTGGAGCTGATGAGGTCTTCGCGGGTTACACCCGGCATCACGTGGCATATACTCGGCACGGGTTCAAGGGCCTCATCGATGAGATCAACCTCGACGTCCGCCGCCTGGGGAAGCGCAATTTGGGGCGCGACGATCGTATCATTTCACACTGGGGCCGCGAGGCAAGATATCCTTACCTTGACGAGGAATTTCTCGCCTGGGCTTTGCAGGTTCCGGTGTGGGAGAAGTGTGGTTTCGGAACGCCGGGGTCACTCGATGTGCCCTCCACGCCCGCCACGCCTGTCACGCCCATCACGCCCGTCAGTACCATATTCAGCAACGACGGTAAAGACGAGTCGCTGTCACTGCCAAACGTTGCAGCTCAAAATGGGGAGATCGAGCCCGGGAAGAGAGCGCTCCGCTTGGTCGCCTACAAGCTGGGCATGAAGAACGTGGCCCGTGAAAAGAAACGGGCCATCCAGTTCGGCTCCCGGACGGCGAAAATGGAGAGCGGCAGGACCAAGGGAACTCATGTGCTGAGCTGAGTGGGCATTCCTCCCCCCTTCCCCCGCCCCTTTTCTCCTTTCAATTTATACCCTCCTCCGTGATGGTGCATTTAGACATGCCATTTAACGTTGTTAATGATATATACGATTTCTCTATGAAGTGATGAATGACTGGCTGTTCCTCCCTATGTGTATTTTATTTTTCCTACTCCTCATGCAGTGCAATGCACTGCCTCCTGCATCCATACATACAGGCTCCAGCAATGATGACGGAATCTTGGAAACAGATACTTCTGAAACCGTCTTTCCACGCCCTCCCTCCTCCAATCCTACCTACCATGTTGGTCCATCTATCTGCCTGACCCGGCTCCCTTTGGTCCTCTCCTCTTCCCCTCCCTACTTTAATCCTCCTGGGAGAAAAGCTACTGTCCGTTTTCTGCCCTTGTCCTATCCGCCCTTCTGCTCCCTGCACCGCGTAAAGCGGAGCGAGAGGGAAGGGAGTTACGGATGTCGGCGAAGAGGGACCGACAGTTAGTTTCCCGGAACGGGGTTGAAATAGGAACTGGCCGGAAGGGAGGGGGCTGTCTCGGAGACGAGGACGGGAGCCGGAAGACGGTAGTCGGTCAGGACTACATGCGTAGGTAGGAATTGGGGAGAGGGCGCCTGGAAAGGAAAGAAAATATATTTTTCTGCTACGGTTCATGAAGCAAAAAGGCAAGTCTGAGCTGGTCTCTCTATCTCTCTCATCACAAATCAAACTACCGGCATGTGTTCTTCGATTCTTTTTTTTCGAGTCCAAAAAGAAGAAGAAAAATCGGATCATTTTCTCCTCTGACGAACATCTTCAATCAATTTTATACCGAAGTTCCTCAAGCTTCGGCGTGAGATTGTCGTCTCGAGAGTTATCTTTGAATCTCATCTCTGCTCGAGGGGCTTTGCTCTGCACCCACTCACTCCTCGACACCATTCGTGTCAGGCTGCCCTCAAACCAGTTGCAACTCGCTGTAAGTGCATGAGCAAAGTTCCAAAGGTCCCGGTTATGCCAAATGTCGGCTTATACTTATAGCCGAGAAGACAGAAAGGAGACATTATTATTATTCGTCTTCCAATCCGTTTGTGCATAGCGTAGCCTCTGCGTCGCACTGAGGAGGCGTTGTATATGTGTGTGTATGTGTAAGGTAAAACACTTACCCGGACAGACGGGAATCACAGACACATATCGACCTCCGACTCACTACTACTTTAGGCAACATTTTTTCCCTTTTTGTTTTTCAACAGGAACTATTACTTCCTTCCTTCCTTCCTTCCTTCCTTCCTTACTTTCTACGGCAGCATTTTCATATAATCATGTCATATGCTGACAGCGATCATGATATCAATCAAAAGAAAGAAGCAAAAGAAAGATAGAGACGAACGAACGAACGAGCGAGCGAGCGACTGGTGATGGAAATGAGATGAAATGATATAATATGATTTGTATCAACCAAGGCAAAAAGAGAGAACCGAAAAAAGCGTTCTGGTAACAAAAACTAAACAAAAGACGAACGAGGTTTTAAACAGATCCTAGACGGCGGCGATGTTGGTACGCCTGTATACAGTAGTAGTAACAGCCGGGCAGTCAACTACAGATACTGTGTACTTTCCTTTTACGCTTACGAGATCGCACAGCGGGCCAATATATTTTGTGAGTGATTTGAATTGAGATTTGAGTGAACTATAGCGGACTCAGACACGAGTCCAAACTAAATAAATGGCAGAGAAACCAGGCATTCTGTATTCGTAGTTCAAGCCGGAAAGCAAAGCACAGCTGATGATAGAAAACAGACAAACAATCTGGCCACGAGTCAATCCCACCGCCGACATGGCAGACTAGGAGACGTCAGAACCGGCCATTGCATCATAGCCCATAAACAAGCCCGACATGCAGTATAACAATACCAAACCGAGATGAGCCCGTCAAGTTCCCGCTGTCAGGACGCCCCATGGGCAAACGACAGGAAACCGAAAGGCATGATACGATCACCACAAGAAAAAAAAATGAGCACAAAAGGAACAATCCAAAAAAGCACTTTTATGATGTCGAGAGCGTCATCATCAGTCGACCGGCACCCGGAAGCTGACTGCTACTCAAGACATCGAAACCCGGTGAGGGGGATCCACTCCCCCACCACCACACCCTTCTGACAATCGGTCCCAAACCCTAACCAAAAACAACACAACAGGATCAGACAATACACGCACACACACAAAGCAGAACAACGAATTCCGGAACATCATCAAGACAGGACATTCACACGAGCATTTTATGCCTGCTCTGGGCAACCGCCTTCCAGTACTGTTCACGTCGTTGGGATTCCTCGAGAAGCTTCTCGAGCTCCGCGATGCGACGCTCCATCTCCTCCTGTCGCTCCAGCTTGCGGGCGCGCGACTTGCGAGCGGCCTCGGTGTTACGGGCACGCTTCACCGCGACTGGGTCATCGGGATCGTACTTGATCGGAGGCAGAGGCTTGGTTCGCCTGTGGGAGCCGACGCCGGAGATCGAAGAGTGTTTGGTTGTGCTCGTCGAGCTCCCGTTGCGGCTGGTGCCGGTAGACTGGCCGGGGGATGAGGCGGCACGGACCATGGGCGACGGCGGTGGAGGCACCGTCTTGGGCGGCGCAGACACCGCGGCGCTCAGGTCGTCGAGGTTTGTGGACGAAAAGCCGTCATTGACTGGGAAGAGAGACTCCCATTCCTCATGCCCCGGGGCCAGCTCATTGTCGCCGGGGAACATCGGGGAGGTCTCCTGGCTGAAGTAGCCGGGAGAGTCGAAGGACGGAGTGCTGAGGTCGGTGAACGAGGTCGAGGGCGGCGCCGATGCGTCCATCATCAGATCCTTCGGCGAGACCGTGCCCGCAGGCGGGCCTGCCAGTGGATCGGTGACGGCGCCGAGGCCGGAATTCATGAACTGCTGCGAGAACATGGTGGGCTCCGCTGACACTTCGAAGTCGTCGATGAACTGGTTGGTCGAGAGATCGAAGATATCAGGGAGATCTGTTCGATGTTAGTATATATGTCTTGGGTCACGGCGGGAGTGACGGAGACGGTATTCACCTTGCGGGATGCTTGAGGTCGACATGACTCGTCGGTGCTGTGATTGCTGATTCTGAGGAGGATTTCCTGCGCTGTGGAACAGAGGGACCGGAGGGCGATTCGGATGTGGTGAATTCGAAGGCACTGATGCGGCGGAGAGGCGCTGGAGGGCGTGCTTCCGGCCGGATGGATGGAACCGATACGCGGTGGACAGAAACCCGGGAGACTGCGGAACAAGCCTGGTCACTCGAGGCACGCCGGAGAGCTGCTGCTGGTACTTTTGCTGCAGGCTGACAGAATGCCTCCGTGGATAGGGGCCGACCAGGGGCGGGCCGAACACAGGTGTCTTATGGGCTGTCGTCGAGGGTGCGGGCGCACACTCGTCGCGAGGTCTGGCTGGCGGACGAGGAGCGGGCGTGGGCGGGAAGAGCACGAAGTCCTCCGGCAAGCTGCTGCTGGCACTGCTGGTCGAATTCGGGGGAGCCAGAGGCGGCGGGGGCGGGGGCGTGGGAAGCCATGGTTGCTGAAGGTTATCCGTGGTGAACGACGCGACGCGGACGGGGAGAATGGTGTTCGCGGGCGAACTCGAGCTACGCTGCTGCGCGTGGCCGAAGTTCAGAGACCCTGGGACAGGAGACTCTGACAGAGCAGAGAGCGAAAAACTCTGGGATAACAGAGAGGGATCTATCTTGTCTGTCTTTTGGGAAAGACAGAGGGGTGTGTCTGGGGGAAGGAGCGCTTAGAACGCCATGGTGGATGAGAGACGCCCTGCAAAACCTGGTCTGGATGGGTGTGGAGAGAGAGGTTGGGGAGGAAAAAGAAAGAGACCAGGCAGCGAGGGCATGCGGCCGTCTTATGGAGGAGCGGGCGGAGAGCGTGTGCGCCGAGGCACGCAGCCACTCAGGGCGCGCGGGCGGGCGGCGGCCACTCAGGGGCGGCCGTGGGGACCGCGCTAGCCGCAGCGGGCGTAGCGCGCCGACGTGTGAGTCATACCCCGTGCGCCCCGCCGGCCCTGCTCCGGATACCTCGCGGTACCTCTGCGCTGCGCGTGCGGTCGCTCGTATCAGCGGTATCTCCAGGTCACTCCCGCCGGATCCGCGTTCCTGTTTTGCTCCCCGACGTCGCTGTCAGCCGCACGGCCGTTTTCCCGCCGGCAGACCAACCGCGTGCCGCCTCGTATCTCAGCCTCCAGCACAGCCCTGCGGAAAGCCTCCCAGCACGCCCGCCGTCCAGTGTGATCTCGTTGCTGCTGCACGCTGCGTCGCGTAGACGCCCTGATTAATAATGTGACATAACACATCACTTATCTGGCCGCTGCTCCCCTGTTCCAGCCTCCAGGCCACAGTAGCAGTCGCAGTCAGCCTTTCCAAAGTCAATTCGACCCAGCCCGCCGGGGCCGGGCCCGGCACCTGCCTGTTCGAGTCCCCGCCGTGGCCGTCGGCCCTTGGCGCCTTGCCCGTTGCGAACCGTCGTGTCCGCCGAAGGGCGTGAAATTTTTTTTCACCTCTCACAGTCTCACTGCTATCAGCGCGCCGATGGCCCGATGCGCCCCTGCACTGCGACGGGAACCCAGGATGTCCCTGCATGCCTCAGGCCCGAGACCGGCGCTTGGTGTTTCATCTGCGGTCTTTTTCCCGCAGGTGGCCCGTGGTTGATAAGAGGCATTTTGCCAGAGCAGCGGACACCCACGGCCGAACATCGGACACCAAGGTCCCCCTGCACCCCCTCCCACACAGTGCACTGTGATATGATCTTTAAAAAAAAGGCGCCCGATCAAGCAACTGAAAAGCTCGCGTTAGGCTGCTGGGCAACGGCGTGCAGGCGCACCATGTCCACGTCTTTCCCTTCGTGCAGTTTTCTCATAACGGAACTGCCCCCCACCCCCCACCCCCGGGGCTGATGGCCTGCTGCTGCACATCCTGCCGATGACCTGGCAAGATCTTCAAGCTTGCTTTATATCTGCGATGCAGCATGCGATTCGAATAAGAATAAGAGGGACTCGCCTATTTTTCCAGGTCAAATACGGTCTTTAATGGACTGTCGTCATCCTGCAATTTGCAAACTTGCTGTCCAGATCACATACTAATGTTCCTTAGTACGATGATGATGTGATGTGATGGAACTTTTATTCTGTGTATTCCTGAATTGATGCGACTCGAGGCCGATTCTCTTCTCATATCAGTCTCAGTGCTTCAAATATGGGAGCAGTGCATCTTCTATAACCTCCTCTCCTTTTCTCTACTTTTTCAGTGGTGAACACTATGCAATTGTCATTATGATCTGTACGCATCTGTCGTGCTTTCCTCTTTCTGCCTTTCTGCGGGGATAGATGGATGGAATCTATCCTTTTTTTTTTATCAAACCATGCGACTCGGCGGCGACCCGAGATAGCTCTTCCTCACACCCCCAGATCGATCACCACCTTCTCGATGACCAATCCCTCTCTCAGCGGTCGGAGGTCCAGACGGTGCTCCCCTTTCCCGTATCCCGGGAAAGTGTTCCTCCTCTTCGACACCCCGTCCTGGACGGCGTCATGCCAGCCCACGGGAAGCTCTCCTGGCCTCTTGGGCTCCCGGAGCAGCCGGACAGCGTCTATTCGGCAGTCGTCGAACGAGAGATCATAGCACAGCGGTCTGATTGGATCCGTGTCGAGCGCCATGGCGAAGTACAGTGTCACGGCTCTGTCTCGCGATCAGAGAACAGGTACACCGTGTACGACAGGGACGGTGGTGCCTGCGAGGAGTCGAGAGCTGGCCGCACTGCGTCCCAGGACAGGATGAATGTCATAAGAACTTCCTCTGCTCCTCGTCGAGCGGTACGGCTGCCGCTTCGATCCGAGACGTGTCCGTCCGACTCGACGAACCCGTGGAAGGCTGCTGCAACTCGGTGGTTCGACACCGGCAGATGCACCTCGTAGTCGCCTGCCGTCGACCGCACGTGTATCAGGACCGTGTCGTCGAATCCCTCGGGAACATTCTCCCACACGATACCAACCTCAACCCGATGGTCGTCGTCGTCTGGCATCAGGGTCCCGATCATTCAAGACAGCGTGCAACGAGGAGGGTGACAGGCCGGGTCGGACCCCGGCGTGGCCTTCGACCGCGACGCCCGTCTGGCCCACGATCGGGTTCGAGTTCTGCCGTCGCTGGACGTACGTCAACCCCGTGATCATGTCCCGGAACGGCGCGTGCCATGAGCCCGTCGTGGCGCATCAACAGACTGCCGATTTCAGCAGCACGATGCGAGCCGAATTCCCGCTGGGCGTAGGCCTCGAAGAATCGCGGAACGGCGGCCGGAGAAGGGGTGGAGTCGATGTCCCAGGCCACCGCCATGGCGAAGGTCAGCGGGAGCCCCTGCGGCTTGATGTTCCCGACGTTGAACACCCAGATTTGTCTGGCGCCGCGGTTGCAGGCCAGCGAGTTGCTGTTGAGCCATCTGTACAGTAGCTCCGGGGCGCCCCGACGTACTCGAGATGGTAGTAGACCTGTAGTCGCCAGCGCGTAGCCCCCACTCTGCCATAGAGAGTAGAGGTTTGCCCACTTACACCAGCTCCGCCCTGCGTCTCCTGGCCGTAGGGCAGCCTCCTGATATTCCGAAATTGTCATCCGCGAAGAGCGGCGTCACGTCGTCGGGGATCTCCAGGCCGTTATCCTAATACCCCTGCACCTCTTTATACAGCCCATAAGCTCTACACCTGAGGGAGCATTATACCGCAGAAAGCCTCATCCCTGTCAAAAAATAGAGAGGAACCCACGTCTCACGTCATCCTCCCTCCCATACATACACCTCCCTTACAATCAATCCCCCTCTGCGTCCGCAGCACCTCCTCCAGCACCCGCTGCGGCTCTTTTAAGAGATCTACGACGAAACCCCAACCTCCTCCGACAGCGTGTATATATATATATATATATATATATCCCAAACATAGTCCCGCGTTTATCCCTCCCCGCTATCACGAACAGGTCTATCGCGAGGTTCTCCGCCGCGATGTGAGCGTCCGCCGGGGTGGTGGTCGGCGGGGTCGATGAGGATGAGGATGGGAGACGTCGGAGGGGTCTATGCTGTTGTCATCGTTGTCGTTGGTTGTGGTGATGGCGGTACGGTTTGCATTGGGCTTGGTAAATGTGACGAGGGGTGAATCGAAACATCGTAGTAATTAATAATTTGTGCACTACAAGAAGACTACTTGGGAATTGAGGGGAAGGGAAGGGGGGGGGGAGAGAGAGAGAGAAAGTCGAGTAGAATAGACATAAATCCAAAAGAAAAGGGGTTTTTTCTTTGGAAAAGAAAGCTGTTCTGCTGTTCAAGTAAAAAAAGTAGTAATACGAGGGAAGGAGTCGAAGGAAAGAGTTAAGACAGACTTATGAATGTTGAAAGGATGGGTATATATATATTTCCAAGATTTGATTGGATACTATGTACTGTACTACCTAGGTAGTATTCTAATGAATGCCATGGAGCTGAGTTGCTCGTATCGGGCGCATTATTTTAACAATAATACTAAGAATGTACTCCGTACATACGGAGCTATGCTACCTGCTGCTTAACCGGGTACAGTACCTACTAGTAGGTACTGCAGTCCACCATAGGTCACCAGTAGTATGTGTCCATCTAAGCATGTATCGCACTAGACATAGACATGGATTCCTTCATCTTCGAACGCAAAGCCCAGGCAGGTTATCTAGATAGTCCACTTCTGCTCCCTGTCTGCGTCAGATCCATCCATCCGTCCATGGATCAATTTCTCCGTTCAACGGGAATATAGATCAACGTCTAAGATAAATGGCAAAAGGATGTATGTACACGTACAAACCACAACCACACCCTCGGGCAGAGTCATCCCGAAACCCCTCACGGGGAAGAATCGTCGGTCTTGTGAGAACCTCGGGATAAACGATATCGAGGCCGCTGCGCTCGACGGTGCGTGTAACCGCGCTCGATACGAGACGCCAAGCGTCAGTGGTTGTCTGCTGCTCGTGGACTGTCATCTGGACCAGCGAAGCTAACCAAGCTCTCTCCAGGTATCACCAGGGTCTGACCGTTCAACATCCACGTCCAACGCTGGCGCCTCGTTTGGCCGGCTTGGCCTGTCGACTGTCCGACCACACAAGTCCAGGAGCTGCATGGATCTATATTTCTCTGGGATAGGATCGGCCCCGAGCTTGGACTAGTCCTCTCCGCACCCCGGACAGATAGCGATACCGACGCCACGCCATGCTCGCGTGCCATACCCCGCGGGGCTCCGCATGAAAACTAGACCTCTAGACTTTGTTGCCGGAGGGCGGTGACAGGAGCTCGGGAGAGAAAAGATGCGAGCTATAGATATGGCTGGCTCTCTCGACGAGCATGATGCAGGAACTGGATCTTCCGGCGCATCGTCGTTGCTCAGGTTGATCAACCTGCTATCAATCAAATACACTCATTGAGGTTGAGGTTGAGGTTCAAGACGACCGGCAATGACAACACCGCACACGAAAGAGACCCTCGCAGGCGAGATCCAGCATGTCGAGAGCTCGCATCCAATTCACGACCTCGAGATCGACGACCTCAAGGCGAAGAAGAACCTCGAGCGCATCGACCCCGAGGTCGCCAAGTACTCCGAGCCCCTTGCGGTCAGGATCGCCCCCGAGGAGAACCGCAGACTGAAAGCGATGATCGACCGCCGCGTACTGCCCATCATGGTGTTCACGTACTTCCTGCAGGCGCTCGACAAGGGGACGATTGCGTTTGCGTCCATCATGGGCATCATGGATGACGCTGGGTTGAAGGGGCAGCAGGTGCGATATCCAGCGTTGTTCATCTGGTTACCCGTATACTTCTGTTTATATCTCATATATATATATATATATATATATATATATATACTTCTTTTGGCCATTCTGACCTCGCCCAGTACAACTGGCTCACCACCTGCATCTACATCACCGTCCTGATCGTCGAGTACCCGACCAACTGGATCATCCAGCGCGTGCCCGTCGCCAAGTACCTCGCGTTCAACATCATCTCGTGGGGCGCCGTGCTCGCCTGCCACGCGGCGTGCAGGAGCTTTGCCGGCCTGCTCCTCGTGCGCATCCTGCTGGGCGCCTTCGAGGCGTGCTGCCAGCCGGCCTTCCTGATCATGTCGAGCATGTGGTACACCCGCGCGGAGCAGGCTGCGGTCGTTGCGTACTGGTGAGCTGCACTCCGAAAAAGATACCGCCCGCAGTTACGCCTAGGCGCCTGATTAAACCGTATAACGAAACCAGGTACATGATGAACGGCGGCCAGCAGATCGTCGGCGGCCTGCTCGCGTACTGCTTCTCGCTCATCCCGCCCGGCGGCCCCATCCATTCGTGGCAGGCCCTGTTCATCTGCTACGGCTGCTTCACCGTCCTCTACGGCAGCTTCGTCCTGTACTGGCTGCCGGACTCGCCCATGAAGGCCAGGTGCTTCTCCGAGCAGGACAAGCGGCTCATGGTCGAGCGTGTCCGGGCCAACCAGACGGGCCTGCAGAACAGGACCTTCCGGAGGGAGCAGGTGTGGGAAGCGTTTAGGGATCCGCAGAGTACGTTATCATCCAAGTAGTCATGTATATCTCTTATATATCTTTCCGAGTGTCTGTACGCCTGATTAATATGCCTCCAGCATGGGCATTCTTCATGATCCAAGTCCTCACGTCGCTCCCGACGTCCGGCCTCGGCGCCTTCGCCAACATCATCATCAAGGGGTTCAATTTCACCCTGTTCCAGACGCAGCTACTGGCCATGGTCCTCGGCACCGTCATCATCATCGTGTTGATGGGCGCCGTGTGGCTGGACCGGAAGACCAAGCAGCCGACCCTGATCATGCTGCTGTCTCCTCTTCCGTAAGTCCGCTACCTACTTAATATACCTCGTGCAATATCATACCGTGTATCTACCTACTTGGCATACATGAAAGAAGCAATCTGCTGACGAGGAACTCGAGCAAAACTTGAACTGACATGACGGGGGGACTACCTGCAGAAGCATCGCCGGCACCATCGTCCTCATGACGGTCGACCACACCACCAAGGGCCGGCGCATCGGCCTGCTGATCTCGTACTACATCGTGCTCTCGTTCTGGGCCTGCGCGGCGCTGTGCCTGTCGCTCGTGTCGCGCAACGTCGCGGGCCAGACCAAGAAGGCGACCATCGTCGCGACCAACTTTGTCGGCTGGGCGACGGGGAACTCGATCGGTAGCCTTCCCTGTTTCTCTTCCATCTTCCACTATTCATTCCTGATCTATAAAACGACCTCCTTGGACGCCGTCCTCCGTACTAACCAGAAAGTAAAATGAACATGCAGGCCCCCAAGTCTTCCTCGCGCGCGACGCCCCGCGGTACTTCATCGCCTTCTCGGTGCACCTGGCGTGCTACGCCGTGCTCATGATCGTCGTCGCGCTCCTGCGCTTCCACTACGGCCGGCAGAACCGGCTGCGGGCGAAGAGACTGGGCGAGTCGGGGGGCCAGGCGGCGCGGGACGCGGCGCTGGTGCACAGCTTCGAGGATCGGACGGATATGGTGCGTTTTGTTCCTGTTATCTTCTTATCTTTCCACATATATATATATATATATATATATATATATTTCTTTTTCCCCTGCCGGCCTAGTAGTGTATGTACATATGTATGGACTGACTGACTGGGCGGTTTTTAAAAATGCAGGAGAACATCAACTTCGTATACATGCGCTGACGAACGGCAAAACAAATCATTAAATGAAATGTGGAAATGGAACGGCTGTGGAGTCTTAAAAATGGCAAAAGTAAATGCGAAGGAAATCAAATATGGAGCTGCTATATGTCCATCTAGATACCTATATATTATCCATCTATCTAAGAATCCATCTATCTGTCTGTCCGATCTGGTCCGACTCAGCCTGATCGATAATAACGGCATGACAAACTGTACAGTCCCGCAGAATACTCAAAATGTGAGGATCTCATATGCGTATCCAACCTGGTGCGGGACACTCCGAACCTGTACGATAAATAAAGTACCTACCTACCTACCTATTCAGTTACTTAGAATCAGCCAATCTTCCACAGTGAGGAGGTCCATCTCAAGTAAGTAACCAACTCAAGTGCTAAATTAAAAAAAAAGCATGCGAGTTCAGCCACAAGCTGACTGTGATTACCTATGAACTCAACGATTTGACATACAAAATTGACTACGTACTGTCCGTAATTAGGCTACCAGTACTACGCGAATACAGGAGCAATTTCATGACCGACGCAAGATTACAATTACACATTAGAGTTAACTACAAGCTAGATACCCCGAGATCTACCTACTCCCAGATTCACACAGTGCAAACATCTCTATTAATTATTAGGTAGATGCTGTGCGGCTGTAGGTATACGTAGAGGTCATCAGGCTGCTTGACCGGCATCGTTATCCATCGTACTGATCAAATGGCAGACAGCACAACGCCGAGCAACAAACAGTGGTGTTCGGGTTGTCGAGGAGCCACGCAGCGGTTGAAACGCCGTCAAGCGCAGAACGCGGCATTGCGCCACCAGGAGCGGGTTGCCAGTTCCAACACTCCACAGCTCAACGCGCTCACACTTCCCAACGGGTATCAAAAAGACAAGCACAGCCAACGCAAGCAACACAAAACACAAGTGGTATCAATCTAGTGAAAGCCGCGCACAACGTGAACACGGAATCGGGTTCGGGTATCGTTGCGGGTACACAAGACGAAAAGAGGGAAGGGGAAAGCAGCCCAGAGAGCCACCAGATAGATATATTATTAGGCCAACGAGAAGATTTGCCAAGATGAGCTTAGGAACACTGGGTATCGGCATCGTCGACTCCTTCGTAACTATTTGAAGGGTGCAGAGACAAAAAATAACAGGAAAGGAGCAACAATGGCAGAGAGTTGAGAGAGATCAGAGAGTATTAAGAACGGGGTGGGATCGCAATTCGTTTGAATCCTCCAGGACTCCGTTTCCTTGTCTTCTGCCGTGGAGCACCGTCACGCATCAGGCTGCTAGGATGCCAGAACGAGAGGCATACTGCTGGTCCCACCACTTCTCAAACTCGACGACGCTCGTCCTGGCGGAGGCCCTTCACGCGGCAGCCTGAACAGGGGTGGAGGTGGAAGCGACATTCACGGTCTCGGCGGGAACCTCAACCTTGTCCTCGGCCTTGGCGCCCTCCTCGGCAGGCTTGTCCTCAGCGGGAGCATCCTTGCTGACCGGCTCCGGCTTGTCGTCCCCCTCGGGGATGGTCTCAGCGGGAGCGACCTCCTTGTCCTTGTCACCGCCCTTCACGGCCTTGCTGGGCTTGCGGAACAGGCCACCCAGCTTCTTGCCCTTACCCTCACCCTCAGCACCATCCTTCTTGATGCCGAGGCCACCGAAGAAGGAAGTGCGGCGCTTGTCCTTGGGAGTAGTCTCGGGCGCGGGAGACTCGGGCGCAGCAGCGGCATCCTTCGAGGCCTCAGTCTCAGCAGGAGCAGCCTGAGCCTCCTCCGCGGGCTTCGAGGACTCCTCAACGGGGTTCTCAAGCTGAGGAGCGGTGCTGGAGACGGTGCTCTCCTGGATCGGAGCCTCCTTCTCAGGCTTCTCCGTCGTCGGGCTGGTCACCTTCTGGAAGAAGTTGCCAAACAGAGAGGCGCGCTTGGCCTTCTTGTCATCGGCCTTCTTCTCCTCCTTCTTGTCCTCAGAAGACTCGGCAGCAGGAGCTTCTGTCCGTGAGCAACGATGGTGTCAATTATATGGTCGGATCGTGACTTACCCTCGGCGGTAGCCTCCGCGGCGGCACCCTCAGCAGGGGCCTCAGTGGCACCCTCCGTCTTCGCCTCCTCAGGCTTGTCCTCCTTGGCCTCCTTCTTCTCGGTCTCCTTCTTGCCGATGATGTTACCGAAGACGCTGGTCCTCTTGCGGGACTGAGAGCGGCTCTTGGTGTTGGCCTTGTCCTTGTCCTCCTCCGCGCCCTCAGCCGGCTTGCCTAGCAGATGTTAGTCCTTGTCGTGGAACGACGGTGAGAGTCAACACATACTCAGCTTCTCGAGCTCAGCCTTGTAACCCTCGCTGGCGGTAATGGTGTCCTTCTCAGCCTTGGCCTCCGCGGACTTGGCCTCGATGGCAGCGACCCAGCTGTCCCGCTCGTCGGCGCTGCTGGCCTGGAGAGTGTGCTTGTGGCCGTTGATCTTGAACACGAGCTCGTTGGAGCCCTCCTTGGTCACCTCAGTGACATCGGCCTGTCTGCTGTTAGACACTGCTCGTTCCCATTGATCTACGGGTGAGTCCTACCAGGTTGAAGATGCCAGCCGGAGTGGCCTTGTCCTCCGCGCGCTTGGCGAAGAAGAGCAGGCCCTTGCCGGTCTGGGTGGCCCAGGCCGCGATGGGGTGGGCGACGGAGGACTTCTCGTTCTGCAGGAAGGCAGAGAGGTTCTTGGACTCGATGGCCTCGTCGCTGAAGTAGAAGTAGCGCTTGGTGAAGCGGAGACCCCTGAAGAAAATAAGAGGCTGTCAGATACCGCGTGTTCCCCGCGCCCGACGGGCTACCAGCACTTACTTGACGAGACCGGGGGCCTTGTAGCCCAGCACGCCGTCCGTGGCAGGCGTGACCTCCTTCTTGTCCTCCTCCTTGCCCTCCTCCTTGGGCTGCTCCGCCGCAGCCTCAGCGGTCTCCGCGGGGGCAGCGGCCTCGGGGTTCTCCGCGGGGGTGTCCTTGGGAGCCTCCGCAGCGGGAGTCTCGGTGGTCTCAGCGGCAGGAGCGGCCGCGGGGGTCTCCTCAACAGGCTTCTGGACGTCCGACATGGTGAATGGGATGATTAGGTTAGAGAGATTATATAAGTAGAGATAATATTAAAAGGGTGGTAGGGGGGGGTATCTGGGGGGGTATCTCAACAAGAAGCAAAAACACAAGGGAGAGCTCAAGCACGAGGCCAGAGTAGCTCGGGGTATCACAAGGACAGAGGGCGCAGCAGACAGGGCGCTGGGGATGGGATGGGATGGGAAGAAAAGAGAGAGAAGAAGAGAGGGAGCGAGAGGAGGAGGGAAGAAAAAGGAGGGCGAGGGAGCTCGAGGGGGGGGGGGAGGACGGAGGAGGCTGCAGGGCGCTAGGCTGGGCTAGCGGCTCTAGGGCGCGCTAGGGGCGGGTCAAGGCGGAGGGCGGACGGGACACGCCCTCCTAGGGGCTGCTAGCCAGAGGCACACAGTCAGTGACCAGAGGACTCGGTGGGCCGTTCCGAGGCAGAGGAGCTCAGCTCCCTCGACAGCAGTCGTGCACAGTGGTACATGGTCTACGAGACTACAACGACCTCGGGACTCAGGACTGTGGACGAGTCTGCTGTCTACGAGCGATGTCTCATGTCGCTGTCCCCGTGTTCATCTTCATCGAACCACGGCTCCATCGCGCCCGTGCACATGCCCGTGGAGACGGCCGGCGCTGCAGCTTCTCCTGATCAGCCGCCATGCAGGAGGGCTGCGGGAGGGCGAGTTTCACCCCTCTGGCTGATGGCGAGATGCCCGGACAGATGACGCCAGCTGCCGTGCCTGCTGTTGTGCACAGGAAGTCAGCAAGCATCCATCTCTCGACGGCCATCGCCAGTGAGCTCTCTGCTGACGGTCTCGACCGACGTCCAGTCCTGCTTTGATAACGTGATCGACTTGAACCATGTCCATCGCCATCCCGACCACGCGTCCGGTCCCCTTCCGACGGCGGGATGCTCCGATGATATCCCATCCCACCCGGGATGCTGGTTATTATTACGGAGGAGCTCTCCGTCGCAATAATAACAATAACCATCATGGCCCATCTCTCCATGGATCGATCGTCTCGTCGTCCGACACGGCGCGACGCCCGCACGCCGGGCCCCCCCCTGGCCAGCCAATGGGCGCGCCGCTCCGGGCATCTGATCTGCCCTCCCCCCTCCACCGGGATCGCCCACGGCCCTGCAGCCCCTATCGTCGTCCCACGCCTGCTCCAGTGGCAGGTGTGATATCTCTCGAGAACCTCGTTGCTCGAGTGCAACCAGGCTTTCCCTGCCTGGGTCATACCGTCATAGACTCTCGCCCTCGTACTACTAAGCGCCAGATCCAGTAGCTGTGCTGGCCACGGAGATGGTCACGTCCACGAGAGGGAAAAAAAAAAGAAGACACCACTCACGGTCGGGCATGGCTGTCCAACGGCTTCCCTGCCGCGTCGCGAGTCGCAAACGGTCATGCGGCCAGCGACAGCCCTCACGCAGCCAACCAGTCGCGCCCTCCAACCACGCCCGTCATGTGTCCAACATGCCACGCCCGTCGTCCATGTCTGATCGAATCCGTGATCGAGGACGGGAGATCGAGCACGCGATCGGAGTCACCCTGGACGCATCCCCTCCAGTCCTGTGCTGCCGTCCCTGTCTGGCACTGGAGATTCATTACTCCATCGGGGTTCAAGATACCACAGTAACCACCGCCCCGGTTTCCACCAGCCTGTCAAGAGCATCCACGATGTTCCAGAAAGCTTCGAGGACGGGCTAGAAGACGCTGCAACGGCATCTATCGCCCTCGAAACAGCGTCCGCAGTGTTTCCGATGGAGACAAGTACGGGGTACAGGACTATTGCGTCTGCGAGGACCCTCTGCGACTCCAAAAACGTGCCTGGCAAGGGCATGGGACACGATAGTCTGCGGTCTGTGTTCAGAGCATCACACCCGGAATTCAAAATGATCCCCAAAACTCGAAAATAGGGAGATGGCTACCGCATCCGCAACGGTATAATCCTACGGATACCGCGTTTGTGTCTGTCTGGCCACCCCCTCACGGGAAGCCCAGAAGTATCTGGCAGCAGGCTCGCGAGATGGCCGATCCTTCATGTCGTTTCCCGGGTTTTGAAATTGTTCTATGATCCTGATGACTCCATTCGAGATGCGCGCTGATCCCCACTTGCCACCTGACCACGCGCTATTGTCGCAAGTTGGGTCTCAGCGACGCTGGCTCGACTCGACTACTGCAGCCCGCCTGCAGCAGAGTCCATCCGTCCAGCCCTACCAAGTCCCGCGACAGACACCGTACTATGTAATAATACTATGGAGCAGCAGTGGTTCTGAAATTCTGCAGCGCAGATAGGGAAGTCTAGCCAGGCAAGTCTCTTACTTTTCTCTGGCCCATTCAGTGGCCTGATTGATCGTTCGGTGATTGATCCAATGCGAGTACGGAGGACCGAGTACGTAAGACTTTGCTTGGGTGTGCCCCTCCACCCCAAGCTCTCCCCCTTGACGCCCAACGGGTCCCGAGACTGGCAGATCTGCCGTTTTCGCAGCATCAGCACTGCGGTCGGAGAAGACAGAAAGCAAGCTTAGCTCCTGTCTTTTTCTTTTCTCTTTTCTTTTTAACTAATATTTTTTTTTTTCGAGTTCCTGCTCGGACGTTTTCAAACGACCCGCTCCACCGATCCTACCCCCCTTTCACCCGTTTCGGGCACGCGCAGGCCAGGTCTCCCTCGCTAGCGCTCGGCGACCAACTACCCAAAAAAAGCTGCTAACCAAACGAGCTGCTGCAAGAGGGGACGATCCCGAACGAGTTATGACGACCAGCTTGGCTTGGCATGGCCAGGACTCAGCCCGGTCAGGGTTCGCGGCAGGGATCCGAAGGACAAGGTTCAACGTTCAACGGTTTCTGTTTCAAGGTTGAAAAAAAAATTTTTTTTCCACTCTTGAAGCAGAAACGCTGTCAGTAATAAGTCTTGACTGAGACTTGCGGCTATAAGATTTTTTTTCTTAACCGGCGTTTACAGCTGTAGTCTAGTATACTACAAAGACTGCCGTTGATTTAAACGCTGACCCTCTCCAGTACCGTACTTAAAAAAAAAAAACGTTCCACTTACGGAACACAACCCCGTCCATACCACGGACTGCTACTACGGTAGGCGAGGCCCATGATGATAATAGTAAATAAATCTTGATCTCCCACACGGGACAGGACAGGACAAGCAAGGAAACGCAAATCCATCAATCAAATAAAATAATCCATGCTGGCTGGGGAATCCCTGCCATGGGTGCCAAACGCCACTAATAATGTCTCTGTTGCCATCCGATGTACAACCAAAAGGTCTACAGTAGTTTAGGAGGTAGCTAGCTGGTACAGTACACCCTATACCTAGCTACCTATCGTGTACGGATAGGATAGGATAGGGGCAGGTACGGGGCAGGCACTGGTGTTGATTATTATTATTATCATTATTATGGTGATCCGATTCTGATCTGAGTTTGTCAATAATTATCATCGATTGATTTAAAAATATGAATGGACTTAGTAGTCCTTCCTCCCCCCTTCCTCCTCCTCCGCCCCTAACCTAGTGGTGGTGGGTGCTTCCTACCTCTGCCTCTCTCTCTCTCTCTTCTCTCTGACTTTCTCATTCTCTGTACAGAGTACGGGGTTACTCCGTCCGTATCTGTATCAGTATCCCTAATTGGTATCCCTCCTCTCTCCTACAGTCCGTACTCTGCACAGCACCAGGACAGAGCTGTGGGAGGGACATGGCATGGCATGGCACGGTATATGAGTATGGGGGATGGGAATGGGTGGGTCGTATTATGCTTCCTGTCTCCCACAGTCCCTCGCAAGATGTCAATCCAATACTATTTCCTTTCAGTCTAATCCCACCAGATCGGATCGGATCAGATATGCCCAGCTCAGAACCGTCCTGGATTGCAGTTTTTTTACATTCTCCGGAAACGAAGGAAAGAAAGAAAGAAAGAAAAATCCTGCCTCCCTCCCTCCCTCACCGACTTAATTTGAATTGAAATAAAATAATGAATGAATGAATGAACCCCGAACCACTTCCTCCTCCTTTTCCTTCTCCTCTTTCCTCTCTCACCTCACGGCGCGACTCAGGTGAGGTAAGGTGAGCTAAGCTAAGCTGAGAGACTCTGAGTTCTCCGAGTCCGAGCTCTGAATAATTCCGGATCTGGATCCGACGCACGCTTTCTATCTATTTATCTATGTACAGTACAGTACAGTACAGTACAGTACAACTCCAGCATCTAGCTGCATTGCATTTGCAGAACAAAAACAAAACAAAATAAAAAAAAAGATTATCATGCACAGAGATTTTGTTTTCTGTCTATGGTTAAATTGTCTTTTTGATCTGCGGACTTGGACAGTGGACAGTGGTTGTGTGTGTGTGTGTCTCCTGAATTGCTGAATCGCTGAATTGCTGGTTGCAGAGCCTAGCCTAGCTTGCTTGGTATGTTGACAGACAGGACGGTCGGTAGGTAAGTAGGTACTCCCTAAGGTAGCTAGCTCAGCTCTCCCGACCCGACCCGCTTTCTCTCAGACTCCCTCCTCTCTGGACATTATTATTGGAACTCTAGCAAATCCGGCAATTTTTTTTTCTTCCAACTTACCTACCTGAAGCTATCTAATCTACCTGTATCGATAACAATAATAATAGAAAAGAAGAATGAACGAAGGAAAAATTAAAGGAAAGTAACTCATAGAAGAATTAAGATAAAAACAAATGGGGAAAAAAAAGATCAGGCGCTGTATGTACATACATACACCAGAAACAGGTTATCAGATAGACAGAAGATTTATTTAATAAGATTCATGTTCGTGGGACAGAGATATACTGTACAAGACAGAACGGGGAAAAAAAGGATGCGGACAGCAAAGCAAAGCAAGTTCACAGAAAAGTCATTATCAATTACTGACTGACTTCCCAGTTCGATTACGACTTCTATGTACCATATCATATCATTCCATACCTGTCTGGGTATGTATTTATCTATTTATCTCGTCTATCCAGACCTTCATCCTCGTTAGATACAGAAAGGACAAAGGAATATAAGCATCGATGGACGCATGCATGCATACATAACACGCGGAACATCACATAGACAAAATCATCTTGGACGAGGCGGGAACCGACAACGAACGCGAGTCCAAGAAGACAAAACCCAGTCTCAAAGATAGCCATCAAATTCTAGTGGTAGATATTATGTCATGTCATATCACATCATCTCAGATCGCTCGAAATCGACACGCTTTGTCAAGTCAAAATTTCCTCTTCTTTTCCCTACTTTGTCCCTTTCTGTTTTGGGCTGTTCTCTATCACGTCTCGTCTCGTCTCGTGCATCATAGCTGATCGTCTCTGCGGCTGTTGGGAAGTAATGATATATGCATATATGTATATACAAGGGGATAAGTCCAATGCATGCTAAGATTCGAGTTCAACCCGCCATAGTGAGGACGTATCTGCGTACCAGTCAGACGGAGTTCCATGAGCGATGAATGGTCAAGGGGGTAGACTTACGAGGTGATGCTCTCCATCCTCTCCGTCGTCAGCTTCAGGCTGACCCGCAACAGCTCCTCCGCGATGCGCGGCTCCCGCTCCCGCAGCTCCCTCCACTTCTCCACCCCCAGGCACCACGCGACGCAGTCCTGCTCCGCCTTGACCGTCGCCGTGCGCCGCGTCTCGCCGAAGAACGGCAGCTCGCCGCACGGCCGCCCAGCCACGATCAGCTCGAAGTACCGGCCCTGCGGCATCTCGTACTCCGCGCGCAGCATGCCCGACTCGAGCAGGTAGAAGTTCTGGGGGATGTCGCCCTCGTGGTAGAGCACCGTGCCGGCCGGGTAGACCTCGCGGACGAAGTACGCGCAGGCCGGGAACCAGAAGTCTTCGTTCTGGGTCGTCACGCCGTGGAAGGTCTGCAGGAGGAGGGGGAGCGGCTGGCGGAACATGGACCATTTGTGTGGGGCGGTGACGGCCGTTTCGTCTTCGCGGAGGGTGGTCGTGGCAATTTGCTGGAGGTAGCGGCGACGGGGGGAGTTCATGAGCATATCTGACAACGGGGGTTGCTGGGTTTGCGGCTTGGGGACGTCCAGAGACTGGGGCGATTCTTCAATCCTTCGCGACAACGCTTCCTTGCGACTGTAGAAGACCTTGAGGTACTCGTTCTCGCAGAACTCCAGCGCCGAGTTGAGGTCTTCGAATATCTGCACCTCGTTTGCGTCCTCGAATAGTCCCACGTTCTGCAGGCTCCGTGCAATGTCCCCTTGCACGTTGAGCCCAGAAATGATGGTCTGCACGTTCCGCTTCCCGAGAACCCGGTTGATGCGTGTGAACGCCTCAGCGGCTGAGAAGTCCAGACCGTTGACGCGCGAGAGATCCAGCACCAGGAAGCGTATCGGGCGCTTGTGGAAGGCTTCCTCTTCGATGAGACCGCGGATCGTGTTCTCGACGTTGACGATGGTTCCGAAGAAGAGGAAGCCGGACAGCTTGAGGATGAGCGTCTGCTGGCCCGCCTGTTTCAGGAATCGTTGCTGAATGGGGTGTCGTCTGACCGTCGAGCTGGCGAATTCGCCCGAGTACATTGCTCTGATGGCGGATTTGCGAGACGTCTGGACGACGAAGTTCACACAAGCAAGGATTATACCGACGATGATGCCGGCAACGAAGTCCCACGCACCCATGGTGACGATTATGATGACCACCTGGGAGGGTTAGTATGCATACTATCAAATGCTGGGCGGGCGTTTAGATACTGTTAGATACTCCAGCCTGTGCAGCTTTCCCCACGTATCGACCAAGGCCTCCTCCATCAATTCAATACCGAGCAGGAAGATAAGCGCTCCAACAACCATAATTGGTATATATCCAATGATGCCTGGTCCAACAACGAGGATACCCCCAGTAGCAGCAGCAAGCATTATGCCTGCTAAGCGGGAGTTTCCACCGCTATCGATGAACAATAGACTGTTCGTATACACGAGGTAATTCTAATACCACGTCAGTCAAGCTATATAAATCATGGATAGATACAACTCCTTACTTGGATGCTGCCTGCACACCCTGAAAGAGCGTTTGTGACGCCATGAGCGATGAGCTCTCGATCCACGTTAAGGTTATCTTCACCCGTGGAGATACCCAGAGCTGGAACATTGATGGGAACATGGAGCACACCGAAGAAAGTCAGAGCAAACATGGCCGGAATCGTATCAGCCAGAGCGGACCAATTCACGGCAGAAAAGTCTGTGAACGCGTGAGCAGCACAACTCAGACTCCCTCCTTTGGATTCGAGACTCACCATATAGCGTGTAAAAGTGGTACCAAGGGTTTTGAGACGACGGAGCAGCAAATACCCAGCCCTTGCTGCGCAGAGTGTCCAACGGAATCTTGGTGATAACTTTAACGAGGTAAAATATCGCAGCCACGGTGATGAAGTAACCGCCCACAAGGAAATTCGATCTGACGAAACGCTTCAGAATAAGCAGACCAATCGCGAGCGCCAGGGGTATCGTCCAAAGGAAAATGGTATCAGGTTGGAAAAGCTCGTGCAGAGTCGTCAGATTATATTCGAGGTTGCCAGGTAGTCGAGCTGAGACTTCGACCCCGGTAGCAACAAGAAACCAGCCGACACCCCCAATACAGCCGATTAGGATGTGACGGGGGAAGAATCCAATCAGTGACCCGAGCTTGCAGGCGCCCATGAGAAAGAACACCACTCCTGTCAGGATGGAACTGAGGGCGAAGGACAGAATGCAAGTCGCTAAGACAGATCTTGGATTGTCTTCGCCGATCTTATTGAGGATCATGAAGGCCATCTTGTGAAAGAAGGGGACGACCTCAATCATCTCGCTTCCTATTCCACCTTTGAAGATGGATCCGCCACACGAAAAGACCAATTGCGCAATTATGGTGCTGACATAGAACATCGATATGCCATCAGAACCGAGATCTGCAAACATGGGTTCACCCAGGGGGAAAAGGATCATTCCGTAGGATAACGCGTCGAGGATATTGAGTAGAAGTCCGAGAAGCACTGATGGGATTAGGCTGGCTGGATAAACGACGCCCTTCCTCCATATGGCACGTCTGTCCCACGACTTGGGATTCGAAAGCAGCACACGGAACTTCTCTCCTTTGGCGAGGGCCTCGCTAAATATGCTTGGTCGAGCCTTTCGTGGAACAGTCTGACTCTCAATGTCTCCCGCCGTTCCATAACTGCGATTATGTGTCGACCGTGACGGTTTTCGAAGCAACGACGTCTGCTCACCAACGGAAATTTCGGGCTCATCGGTCACTGTAAGAGCAGGTTCAATGTACGATGGGTCTTTTCTTCTTCCATTTTGATTCCTTTCCTCGTCGCTCGGAGGTGAGTTGCGTATCATCGCAGTCAACGCGGACGAACTAGAGACACGGGAAGTGGACTGGTCTGCGAGAATCTCTGGCTCCCCGACTTTTATGACTTCTGTACGCGAGCTGGACGCCTCAGAAGAGACGTCCTGCTCTTGCTGGTGATTCTGGAAGGAGTCAAGACCAAATAGGGTATCATTTTGCTGTGCCGGAACAGATGTGCCACTCAGAACAGATTCCGCATCCGAGAGCGCCAGGGACGCAAGCTCAGCAGTTTGCTCTCGAACGCCCTGCGAAGAATACTGGGCTGGGTCTACGTTGCCACAGTGTGCGTTAGTACATACGATGTTCCTCGAGCTGGGATCCATGTCAGTATCAAACAATGGCTGCGGCGTCCATACCTAGAGAGCCATGGTAGGAGCGGTGATAAAAGGATCGAGTTGGTGTTCTCAAGCTGGCTCCGCTGTATGCTGAGGCTTCCTGTCGAGAAGGACTGGTGACGAAGCCATTGCTCGAATGCTCCCCAATGATGGCCGTGGCCGCAGAGCCATTCTGCACGTCGTCATCCGCAAATGGGATGTTGTCATTGCGTGAGAAATCGCTCTGACTGCGAGGGTTGGAAATGCCCATGTCGATTCACAGCCACCGCACTCTCCGCCGCAGCATATGTAGAGGGAGAGCAAGTTGGACGTGCAGGACGTTCGGTTGGATCTTCTGGCTGAAAAGTCGTCAAAAGTTCAGGTTGATATACGGATCAAGATGACGCAAGGACCAGGGGGAGGTCGAGCAATTGGGCATTGCTTTGCAGAGCCAAAATCGGAACGAGAAAGAAGAATAGAGTAACGAGCAGCAGGAGCAGAACCGAGATAAGAGCAGTGGAGTATAAAGATTCGAGTTATCTTGAGTCACGCCCGCAAAAAACTTAATCGCAGGAGCAGCGCTTTATCGCGGTGGAGCTCTCTCGCCACCGGGCTGGGGTTGGAGTCGAGGCGCGCTGGGCCGGACGGCCATAGCTTGCGGCCGCATCCGTGGGTCGCCAGCAGAGCAGGCGGCAAATGTTTGCGGTGAGCTCCGCAAGTGGCAGCTGGCAGAACATTGTTTTATCGTTCAACGGATTCTTCATCCTGAAAACAGCTCCCCTCAGCCCGTGGTGGCGTGTTATATACATGCTTGTCGTTTCCCGTCCTCGTGCAGCGCTCTGCAGCAATTGATTGGCCTAGACGCGCAGCTCTACGATCACCCCGGATCTTCTCCCTTCCCGCACACACTTTTTTTTCGGCAACCCCGCCAAGGACGTGTGCTAAAATCTCTCACATGCCAGTTACAGTATGATGCTACCCCACCTTCAGCAAGAGGAATTGGTTCAGATAAAAGTCGCAAAGCACCTGATGCGTTGATGGGGCAACATGGGAAGCGTCTTTTGCCCTGGTCAAGGGAGCAAGCGGCTCAACACCCGATACGCCCGATTTTTCGCGCTGCAGAAGATGTTAAACCTTGTTGACCTTAGTATAACGAGCTTACATCGTGCGTGCATTACACAGGCCAACAGATGATCGCAGGCCTGTCAGAATTTGCATCCATGCTTTTATATGCTCGATGGATATGCCCTCCATAGAGCGGTCATATGCACATCTGGTTTCGCCATAGACCTTGCAGCTGCATCATTAGCCTGGCCGATGGATCTCCCCGTCTCTGAGCATGCAGGAAAGCCTGCAACTTCGCATCAATGAGGATTGAAAGTTTCTGTTACTCAATGAGACAGACCAAAAAAAATCGAATGTACATTTTTCCGTTGGGGAAATTCCGAGAATCGGTCTATACTTGCAGAGATCTATGGCAATTGGACATTTATCGTTCGTTATAAAGACGACATCAGTGTACCCGTTTTTCGTAAGCGTCATTAATTCTTGGGTATCCCGAAGAACTCCAAACTCCACCCGTTCTGACGTGGATTACATGACCTCAAAATGTAGACCCATATTTTAGCTCAGGCGCTGGAGATACCCCTGCGCGATCAGCCGCTCCACATCACCTTGGCGCACGTAGAATTGACTGTTCTTCGTCAAATTAATAGCTCTGTATAGAGCAACAACCGTCAGCAGCTTTCCTTCAAGGTAGTTAGAAAGCGGAGAAAAGGAAGGCCACAACGTACCCGTACTCGGTCTGAATCTCTCCCGCATCCTTCAGCACCCGTACATCAATGAACAAGTCCTTGGGCGGTTCCAGGCTGCCAGTGAGGTCAATATCCGTCCACTGGCCCTTGTATGCAGCCAACATATCACTGTATTGCCTAAAGTATTCCTCCTCCTCCGGACTGAGCGAGCTCCGGCCTCCGCTCTGCGAGCTCACCGGGCCTTCCTCCGTCTCGTTCGGCTGCTGCTGCTCCAGCACGTCAACGCCGTTCCAACACATCTCTTCCAGCTTCTCCGCACGGACGCGGTGGTACGCAAGCAGGCATCGCTTGTTCCGGCGCATGCAGAGGTGGTCGACCAGCAACGCGCACGCGGTCGCGGGTTCGGCGGAGGGGTTGAAGGTGCCTTCGAAGGGGGCCAGGAGGCGAGCAACATCCCTATCGAGCTCCCGAACTTCGCGAGCGACCTCATGCACCATCTCCGTCTGGTACGGGGGGAGGTGGGCTAAGGTTTGCGTGCGTTTCGCATGTTGGACCTGCGTTTCAGGTAGAAGAATCGGTTAGTTGGAGGAGGGGTGGCTGTCTTCTCCGCTCTGTGACATGGAACTTACCAACTTGTTTCCGAGTTCGCCGTACATATTTTCCAGACGGCGGACAGGATACGTTTCAGCACCGTTTCATCTTCAGCAAAAGCTAGATCATGGAGACTTGGATGTGTTCTCTTTGGATGATTGATATGCGGTCCGCCGCCAAGAGAGCGGAATCGACGCGCTTGGCGCACGGGCGCGAGCGACCTCGGGGGCTGAGCCGGCGCCGAGTCGCCGCTTCCGTCCTCTCCTCCGTACTACTTCCGGAGTCGACGCCGGAAAAGGAGACGGCTTCAAAGGTCTATGGATCATTCAGCTCACAGTGACTGTGGTCTGGACAGAAGAGCAGATCTTGTCCATTCTTCAGCTAAATTTAGTTTGTCGTCCTATCGACAGGGGCAGCGCTCTACCACGTGTTTCCCGATTCTGCAAATGAAATGAATTCCAATTGCATTCACGCCTCCGTTGATCCAGCATCGACGACGAGCTGCTCCCTCCATCCTTTTATCTTTCGAGGATACTGAAACCAAATATGTCCTCTAACTCCAAATCCGATATTTCGTTTCATTTTTATGTGCTTAACCAGACCGACATTACATACATACAGAGATCATGCAGAAGACATGCAATGTCAGGGTATTGGTACTGCTACATCGAACCAACAACCCGGTTAATAGCCGCGATTCGATGGCCAATCTACAAAGAGAGGCCATGTCCAAAAAGGCGCCGCAATAAAACAAAGCAGAATGATTCACAAACTCCACAATCTTTCAGCCCGCCCAGGATCTGCCGACAAATCCCGAACGAAATTGAATGTAACGTGAAGCCCGTTATCTTCAACACTATTGCCGCAACTTTCTTGCAGTGAACGTTCAGAATCCAGATGTCTGAGTATTGAGCCATTGATCAAATTCCTTCCCGGCTTCGCCGGTGCCTTCCTCATTGTGATGGTGGGGGTGGTGCTGTTGCTGGTGGTGGTTCAAGTCCCAGATTTCACGCCCATCTGTGACCGACTGTATTCCGGGATGATAAACCGGTTCAACATGATACTGGGTTGGATTCGACGGCAAAGGACCGGAGACTGGTAGATAGCTGTTGGTTGCAGGGTCTGCTTGCCATAGAGCATACTGAGTATTACTGTAGGCCCCGCCTGCAGCTCCTAGCTCCGCTGATTCACCATCGAAAGCGAGCAGCTGGGGATCCAGTTGACTATCATCAGACTGGCCAGGAGTTGTCGCAGTCGACTGAGGCTGGAGCAATTCATGATGTACACTTCCTGGAAGACCTGCCAGTGTTGCAGTCGCACTGTATTGAACGCCAGGAAGTCCCATTTTGCGCAATCGCACGTCTTCCACGTTTGGACCCATCATGCTGGGGTGAATGGACGGCTGGAAATAATGTGTCTGCTCAGGTGGCGAAAGCATGCCTGGCATTGGCCTGCCGGGGTTGTTGACCTGCCAGGACGATCGGTTATAGCTACCGGCCGGGAACAGATCTTGGTTGTCAAAGGGAGTTGAGTCACGGCTCTCGTAGCAGCTGTCTGCCTCGGAGCTCCTTGCCCTTTTCCGGAAATTTGCTGGAGAAGAACGGAGATTGTACTCTGGGTCGTCGAGATCGCTAGGTTCGTCTTCCTCCACAGCGCGCTTCTTCTTAGGTGGAGTATGGCTCTTGTTTGGTGCGAATTTGTATCCTGGATGCGCTTTCTGGTGGTTGTCCCTTTCTATAATCGCCAACAGCTCGAACTTCTCCCTGATCTCCGGAGGTTCAAGAGGCCAACTCTGACCGGAAGCTCTGGATACTACCTGATGGTTGTTCTGTGCGCACCACTCCTTCGTCCTCTCTGCGTAGGCGGATCGATAGAGCATGAACGAGTTCATTGGTCTTGCGATTTTCCCATTCTTCTGCTCAACCTCCTTGCGGCGGACTTCTATCGGTCGATTCACCCAGGCCTCCATATCTCTGATGGGAATATGTGTCAAGTCCTTTGTCAATTCGCTCAGAGGGGCAGTAATCTTCGGGCTTGCTCCCCTGTCTGCTTTGCCCTGCTTGTTTCGACGCCTTGACCTTGCTGTTTTGATCACTCTGACTTTGTCGACGCCCATGTTCCTAGTAGCAGCGAGAGGGGAACTCAGTGGTGGAATTGACCTTCCTTTGCGTGCCACGATACCTTCGTCAGCGACTGCTGGAGGTGTGTTGACCTGCACAGGATGCGTGAATGCCTGCTAAAGTCTTCGTCAGTTCTGTGGTCTACTTGTCGCGCAAACGATGCCATGGATTTACCGAATGCTGTACAGGGAGAATGTGAGGGTAATCGCCACCAGAAGTGTGATATGCAGACGATGAGCCATAGTCGTCCTGGTACTGTCAGCTCCATCAAGCGACATCGCAGACACAAGAACTGACACTTAGAAATGATATTGCACTGTCGTGGCTATAAGACATGTTGTGAGAAGCCATCTCGGGGTGCATAACCGCGGCTCCGTAACGCTCATCATTCGCATAGGCTTGCGGGATGATGGCGCAAGGTTCCAAAGAAGGTGCAGAATGGGGCTCTCCATCTGAGGACTGAGGAGGCGATGGCGGCGGTCCGCTGATAATTCTTCCAGTAGCCATACTCTGAGGAGACCGCTGATCCGGTAGTTACTGTCGAGACTGTCGGCGACGCGGATCGAGAAGACTTGTTGATATCGATAAGAGCTATCTGGTCGCAAACTCTCCCACTTATACAGAGGTTCAAAGGGATTCTTATCCAAAATGGTTGTTTGGCAGAGGCCGCTTTCGAGCCTTCTGTCGTCCTGGCGACTAGTGGGAGTAATAAGTTGTTGTGTGCGTTATTCTTGGGCTGCTTGTGTTGTGTTGTTCTGGTTTCGGTTTGGTTCGGCTCAGCGAAAGTCCCTGGAAGCATGCCACGAGCGTTCGTCAATCCTGATATAGGATACCCTCAAACTTCCTTGAGCCTCCTATTCAGAGAAATTTCTCATTGAAGGACTCTTTTGATTCACAGGTTCTGGTAATTATCCCCAGAGGCGGCCGTGGCCCATATGTTGAATGGGGAGACAAGACGGCCGTATCGGCATAAACTTCAAAAGAAATCTTAAGAAAGATCTTAGGTTGCGGGGCCCCCTTGGATATATCTATGCTGCAAGGGTATGACAACTGATCTGGGGAGAATAGATGAGTAAGGAGCTATACCTGGAAGAAAGATGGGGGATATCGCACCGCTTATGGATGGAATGCTGCAGACACCCGTTCTAGATGCGGAACCTTGGTGGGCGGGGAGGCTGAAACTGAGCCCAAAGAACCTGGTGGCGGCAGTGCGATCAGGCGGTGCCAGCAATCAGAGCCCTAGCGTCTGAATGCAGGTACTGGCGTGGTGATGTCTCATGGAACTCTTTGTCCAGTCACCTTGAGGCTTGAGTTGCTATACAAGAACAGCAGCACTCAGCACACAAGCTTTCAGAGCAATTGTGGCTCTTTGTCCACTAATATTCCTATCCTGGGGGCGGCAAAGAGGACCTGGTCTGAAGATGTTACAGGCTTCTGGATGCGGTACTGGAGGGCTTTTGATATAGTTCCAGCGGTAACGTCGACCACGTCAGGAGATCATGAGAAGAAAACGCCAAGGCCACGCGGTTGCCCAATGTTTGGATACTAATCTATAACGCCGAGAGGATGGTACAATTTGGTACACGGCAAATTTATATGCACGGGTTGATCTACTATGGCTGTCGCGATGACGGGCTGTCCACTTGTATAGCGCCGGAACCCCGATGTTCGGCTCCCTTTTTTAACCTAACACTGTTAGCCGGGAAGCATTGGTCCATAAGAGCAGGAACTGGTCGGCATAAGTTCAACACACGGCGGCGCGAGAGACACCGCTCTGCAAACGATATACCTATGGAGCCGGTCCCACTTTTCCCAAGATAGGGCAAACGAGGTTGACCCTCACAGGGACTCCTGGGGTGATCTGGACTGGCCCTGCAAAACATTCCATACAGCAGGGGTTGGTTGCTGTGGAGCAAAATACGCTTAGCTACAGGGAAGGGCTACCTCAAACGCCAGGTACGGCTCCATGGCACAGTGCACTCTTGCTAGTTGCAGGCTCTTGCTGGCATTGCCACTCTGGAGGAGCTCATACAATGCTGGGTTCCGGAATGGGCCGTCTATAACTCGGTACACCTGCTGTTCGCCATATTATTCTTCGTTACCCAAACAGTTGCTCGCTGGGGCCCTTCCTGTACACGTTGGGGCGTACGTGCTAATCATTAGGGTACCAGCGGATCCGGGAGATACCCCATCTCTAGAACCTAAGCGACTCAGGACTCGAAATCTCCGCCTTGTAGAATGGCCGTGCCGGTATTTTTTAACCTTTCAATGCCAATAAATAACTCGATTGGCTGCGACTCGTCCGATTTTTGAGTCAAATCACACCGCTCTCGAGTCTTTCCAGCCGCTCTACGCGACAGTCGACGGAGGTTGCGCTTGTGTCGACTGTGATGATAGGAGCCAGGGTCGGCATCCTGGCGACAATTTAGACCTGTCTAGGAAATTAGCCTTCCACGCTATTCAAATCATTCTCTGCATCGTTGCCTCATCACGTGGTGATTAAACAATTTGTCATGCCGCGCTATGTACTGTATGTACTCCGTACATCGGAGTTCAGAACGACGTTCAATATGGTGAAATTTAATTTCCCCGGTATGATTTCCACAAATCTGGGCAGCATCATCCTGGAAAACTGACCAAAACCGTATAGACACAGGAAATCAGTTTTGTGCCTTACCTAATGCAGACACCTGTCTTTTGGGGATCCTTACTGCGCATGTGCCCAACTGAGAACTCCAACAGTTGCCTGTTGAAATCCGTATCATGATTGGGGTAAATCTAAGCCAGTGGGATCAACCAAATCTTTTCCCCTATCTTCACTCGCATGGCACCCCCTTCGATGCGCGATTGGATGACATTATTACCTAAGCCTTTTTTTCGAGCGTTTTCGTGTTACGGAGAGCTGCGCCGCACGCCCGAGGATGTATGTACGGTACTCCGTACTTTTGCATTAGGCTCGAGAGCCTGCCACATAGTTTATCTCTCGTGGCCGGGCGTTGTCTGCCACGAATCTGTTGCACGATTCATATCCGAAGATTAACCCGAGCAGGGCTCTAGTCATTGGCTAGGGACAGAACCCGGATCATGTGCGAGATATCTTCTTCATAGTTAAGCATAGGATCGGACCATACCGACTATTTTCCTGCCAAGTCATGCGGCATTTAATTACCCACAAAGGCAGATCGCGATTCTATAGGACTCAGCGTTGACTATCGCCATCGAGGCATATTCAGGGGCTTGTCAAGTGTTCCGTACCGGGGGGGGGAGCAATGGATGAGATAACTGTTGAAGCGCCCATCTCCACTGATCTGATAGTGCCAAGTGCCGTTGACAACAGGATGAGGGTTGACCGTAACAATGCTGCATCCATCCAGACCCGACGCAATGGTTCAATGTCATTCTAGAATACGGTCTAATACACGCCAAGGGACACTCATTCCATTTCCGGAGGGTTTGAGATTGGACAGACCTCATCCCCAACCCCCTGCCTAGTGCATGGAGGGCTATGACCATGGACCATTTCCCGAGCAGATCGTATGTACATACAGACAGTTTTGAATTTGTTAACACCGCCCTACCCGGGATCAGTGCCAGGTTCCAGACAAGCTTTTCATCCCTGCGGACGAAGAGACCGTCTCGAACAAAAAGTACTGCGTGGAGGTAGTACAGCCATAGCGCCTTGCTGCTGTTACTGTATTTGGATTTGCCGGTTCGTGGCAGGGATCTGCGCTGTCACTTTGGAGTCTAAGCCTCTCGGCTGACAGAGGAGCAGACCTTGAGAAGTCGTGAAGTCTGCCTTGGGTAATATCAGGGACTTCATTGTCGGGGATTTCGCGTGCGGAAGGCGCCTCGTTTCAGGATCTGAACGAGGGCTTTGTCACTGATCTGTTTCAGCCATGAGGCCCAGACACCACATTCGCGATTCTAAAGATATATTCTCACTGACGCCCACTTCCTTTCTTTCGAGAACGGGACGGTGCTGGAGTGAAATAGGAGGAGGGTTTCGAAACGTCGAAAACAAAGCTATGGGGCGGCCGATGGATCCTTGGGGCGCTCTAGTCCCGCGAGACGTTCCGGCCCCTGTGTGATAACCGAATGCGAGGGAAGCCTGTGCTAGGCTTGTGGATCCTGTTCGACAGAGAAAATCCTCTACGGTCCCCCGCAGTTGCTAAATGCTGATCACTCGATGATCTGCCGCGCCTGCCAGAGGCCTCCCAAGCAGCAAAACTGATGGCATCGGGCTATGCTGATCTACACATACATACATATATCCTGCCGACGGGATAGCCAATCCGACAGATACAACAAATGACCATGAACTCTCACTGGTTGACCAGTGAGCAACGGTCGAATTGTGGCTGAAGAATTAGAAGACGGCAAAAACCGGAAGCTTTAACGCCATAGCGGCCGTTGAGAACTAGCGCATGCGGCATCTCTGGACCCCGGCTCCCCAGAGGGAGACCGAGGTGGTCCGAACGCTCCCTGGATGGATCTTCGCCTGCCCGCTCGCCTCGTCAGGCAAAGCAACTGAGTCACAGGGCATTTAGGGGCAAAGCAGGTGGGAGATATTATTCTTTTGGCGAGGGGCATCACGGAGCCGATCGAGCATGCCACTCCGCACTCCATATCAGGCTCAGCGCTTCTGTGATGCTACTGACTCTCAGGGGTGACTATTTGGAATCATTCTTGGCGGCACAGAAGGCGCGAGCAATGCCAGGAGTGCGCATACCACGTTGCGCAGCACATCACCCCATCCTTCACACAGCCCACTTGTCGCTCGTGTAGACACGAGGAGGACGTTAAGGTTTAAGTTAAGATGCGTCGTGCCGAGCTTTGTGGAGTCTCCCTTTGGCAGCGGGACAGCGGGCGATCGACCCGCGTGGGTCTTCCAGCATGCTTGGCACAAACCTGCCATCGGACAACCGGGCGACTCAGGAAGACGCTCCTGAAGGCTGAGGCGGGCAGTGCACGAGAGGCCAACAGAGACCTCCGATGTGATTCGTGATTCTTGCGTGCCGGTACTCGATAGGTCCTCTGCGTCCGACCCAAAAAGAAGCTCGCCCAGTGCTACACCTGCAGCGCGGCTATAAAAAAACACGGCGTAGACATGTACCATGTACTGTGCTATACATCCACTCTGTACATAGACATGTCTCACTTGGCTTCCTGGGTACAACAGGGAAGATCAGCTCTTGCACGTGCCAAGCGTGGACTGCGGATGAGCAGCAACTCTGAATGAGTTTGCGTAGCGCCCTGCAACGTGTCGCCAGATGCATTGTCCGTGCCGCGCAATTCCCATCAGATGATAACGGTCTATCGCTCGGGTCTGTAACGAGGAGTCGCAGTGCCCAACTTCCTCAGAGGCATGAGGCTCGCTACACGTCATGGCAGATGGTCTAGGAGACAAATGCCAGACTCCTCACGGGATATACGGCCGTACGGTATTTTTGGCAGCCTCAGCCACCAGGCTATGCCCGCCAAGGATAGCTGTTGACGGGCGACTCGACAAGGCGCCTGTTATCGAGAAGGACTGGCGATGGGAGGCCCAGCGAGCAGATGTGACATGTAGCGGACCGGGATGCGGGACGACGCGGGGCACTGCCGGGAAATTCGGGCTTCGTCGATAACTTTGGAGTCTACTCCCGTATCTACAATATGCCTCTCCGAGGTAGGCGCTGAACTGCCACCACGTCTGGCCGATCCCGCGCAGCCCTAGGCCCGGATGGCTCTGGCCACATGGACTACAGTGCTGGTTGCATCCGGACGTTGGTGGCGGCGTGTCAAGAGTACGGAGCAGATGGATCGCCCAGGGATCTACACGACTTTAAACTATGTCCATGACTATATGTACATCCTCCCGGAGGAGGGGGGGGGGTTCCGAGCAGAGGCGTTGCTTGCTTGCTGGTCGAACAGCGCTCTGTATATGCAACGGTGCCGTTGAGATTGGTGGCTATTGACTCGGCCAAGGCCAAAAGTCGGCAAGGTCCTATCAAGCCGGTCAGGTCAGCCCCTCGATCGCAGCAACTAAGTCTGCGGGGTAAAGTAAGTAAGGCCAGTGAGTGGCACAGATTGCAGGCCACCCTGTGGCCCTGTCGCTTCTCTCATCTCACGATTTCCATGTCGTGTCACCTTCGAGCAGGGATTCCCCTGGCTCTCGGCACTGCCGTGTCACGGCGTGCCCTAGTGCGTGCCGCGTAGAAACTAAACAGCAGCCCGGTGCAGTAGTGGGCAATAGTCCTCTTAAGACTCTCAGGGCTCTCTCACCGGAAAAAATACAATTATAAATTGTAATTTCTTCCTCTGCAATAGTCTGTGCATAAGTGTCCAATAGAACAGAGGTGCTAGAGGTGCTAAATCCGAATCCCAGGGCACAGCTCCTGGTTTCTGGGGACGAGATAAAGGATGATAAATTAAATTAATATTACGGAGTATATACCGTACACTGCGCCTGCACCTGCAACCGCACATCAACTACTATACTTACCCGGGTGGGTGAGTAAAATTTCTGATTTATTGGCGGAGCCAGACTACCGGGGCCGACGTTGATAGCGGGAACCTGGTAAACTGTCAGGCGGTGTGAGGATGGGGATGAGGATGTCCTGTGCTGTGCTGTGCTGTGGATCATGATGGATGGATGGAGATCCTGTGGATGACGGGATGTACTGTACATGTACAGGACATTAAGTGCTGCACATCCATCTGTAGATGCTGTACAACATACCTTATGTATGTATGTATAGTTATGTATGGATGGTGTATATGCCTATTTGATGATGACCATCTAGATAGATACCCGGGGTTGTCGTCTGTCTGTTGCCTGTTGCCGCAGAGGAGAGAGACGTCTCGATACTGCGGTCGGTGTACTCCTACTGTACTACTGAGTAGTACTGCACTATGCATAGTACTACTTACAGTACCTACTGTTGAGGTCAGCATCTATCTGATACGGGAGATACACATACTAAACAAATGAACAGGGAACCCGTAGTAATAATAGAGGAATAATAATCGGAAGGCAGAAAGAAGAAGAATAAGAATAAAAAAAATAGGCGGTCAATTGAATTGCTAGAGTGATATTTTCACAAAGGACTTGTATAGTATCTCCGTTGGGGAATAAACGGTCGATCGATCCATCAATCTTGTCCCATATCTATACTATACTGTAGGTTATAATATAGATCAGTGCAGCTCATGTATGTCCTTATATTATCACTAGTAGTAGCAGCAGTCCTCTCAAGCCAATGCACAAGTAAGTAAAGCAAGAAAGCAAGAGAAACAAGCTGCAATATGTATGTATGTATGTACGGTACAAGTAACCGATAATACTTTCTGCTTCTTTGTTCCTCCAAATGCCCTCCAAACCGCGGGAGAATGCTTGGGTCGGATCCCTTGTACAGGTACGTACAGTATCTGCAACGCGACCAACGTGCTTAACTAGGAGAGAGAAACAAAAAGTTGAAGCTTTAAATTGGACTACACGTGTAGCTGGCTAGCTGGCTAGCTAGATAGCTAGATTGCTAGATAGCTGACTTCCTAGATAGATAGGTAGGTAGGTAGTAGGTAGGGGATGATGGAGATATCTACTTCAACTTCTACATAGATTACCTAGGTAGGTAAATTAGGTAGGTACATGTAATAGCCAATAATTGTCCGGGTGAGATTGGAACGGAATCCCATATGTATGTAGTCTTCTCCTTTTCCCGGATTTTGCTCACTTCTGTTTCGATATTGTTGCAATTGATGAGGTTATCCATCGATCAGGCAAGTAGACAGATAGATAGATATAACTGCCTCTGTAGTCCGAGAGGCAGGGAGAGAATATATTAAAAGACCACTCACCATAGAAGAATGTTATGAAATGAATTGAATCAAATTCAATAAATCACGTATTTAGAAGCATAGCAATTATGATAAATCTAATCCGCATAACGTGTCAATATATATATTTATATACACCAGGAAATCCGGAAATTTATCGGAATCAAACCAAATAACCTTCCTCCGGAGGATATCTGGATCTGCACGCGCGATGCGATGCGGTGTGGTGCGATGCGATGCAACACGATGCATATTTCGACTGTATTCTGAATCTGACTGCACGGAGTGGTCTATTTATTGAAATGTTGCGTGCGTTTATGTATATGTCCCTGATATACCTAATCCATCTATCTACCTATAGAATAATGTTCCTAGGAAGGGGTGCTTTTTATAATTCACTCTTGCACAATTTTTTTAAAAAAAAGTACTCAAATTTCTTCAACTAAAACCATGCTGCAGAAGAAACATGGCTAACTGACTAAATAATCAAATAATAAATCCGAATTCCTAACACCAGCAGGTTTGCCGTTCATGGATGTAACGAGCTTGTCTTATATATATATATATATATACACGGTACATTCAATTCCGCTTACGTCTGTCTGTCTGTCTGTCCGTGTACTGACCGCTGAAAAAAATAGTCTTATAGTATCAGTTGGTTAATGATTACATTTATATAATAAGATCGAGACCGAAGATCATACACATCTATGCTTCTGTTTCGGTTTCGTACTATATCTACATGCAGTACTGAATATATGTACATGCATACATCTGATTGATATACAGCTACAGGACACCTCACTCAGGGTGGGATGCGAGAGTTTCTTGTCCTGTATCTATATAAGAAAAAAAAGAGATTAATACCAAAAGCAAAACCAGAACCATACCTATCTATCTATCTACCTACCTACCTAGATAGATAGATAGATAGATAGGTAGACCACCAGACCACCAGACCAGTCTCTATCAACACCCCAACTCTCCCCTGCCTCCGTCTCAATCCAGATCCAAGACCAAGACCATACACACAGTCAAAGTCCCGCAAGTCCCACAACTATCTATTCCCATCAAGTTTAAATCCAAATCTAAACTTGAATTGAATCCGATTGATCTACTGGTCAATCAATCGATGGATTGATTATCCATCCAAACTAAACTAAACTCAAGTAAAGCCAAGAAAGAAAGAAAGAAAGAATCTCTTTGTTCGTCTCTATCAGGATCAGGCATAAATACATACAGAAATACACACATACAGACCTATAGACTATACCTGGACCAAGAAAAGAAGGCACTACTATGACTATCACTATGGCTATGGGAGGCGAGAGAAAGAGAGGGAGAGAGCCTGGTGAGGTCCATGAGGACAGGACAAGAGTCAATCCAGTTAGGTAGTTTCTATCCTTTCTATCTATCTATCTAGTCTCTTGAGGTAGCGGAGCAGAGCAGAGCAGAGTAGATGTCCAGCTCAAGATGGGAAGTTAAGGGGAGGTAGCTCTATAGAGGGAATAGGAATAACATCAACATGCCCAGCTAGATAGATGTGAAGAGGGAAAAGAAAACTACCCGAGTATCTCCATCCAAGGGGTAAATGAGGAGGGAAAGGGGGGGGGGGGGGGAGAAATGAATCGCACCGCCAACGCCTCTGTCTGGCTATCCATTTCATTTTATTCCATTCCATGAATTGTCTATGTACATACCTAATGTATACTATGCTGTGGAGAGAGAGAGAGACAGAGAAAAGACGTAAAAAAATCTAATCTAGCCAACTAGCCAATTCCCATGGCACCAACCTGCAACCTCCAGCTCCAGCACCGTCAGCAACCATGACCACGACCATGACCATTCATCCATGCATCATCTACTTGTATTGAAAGCGTGAAGTTTTTGTGTGAGATAAAACAGGACATAGATTCGATCGGGGTCCTCCTCCCTTCCGATCACACCAGACCAGAACATGTTAACCTGACCAATCGAATTACAAAAAGATTGGTGCACAAGGAACCGAATATGATAGGATAGGAGGACAGGTGCAGAAGTTTTGTTTTGAGCGTATGAAAAACGTGAATGCAAAGCGATAACAAATCCCAACAGATCCAGGGATGACAAGAAATCAAAAACCAAGCTGAGCTGCGCCAACCACCAAAGTGCCTTAAGCAAAGGGATTCTATCTATTGTACAGTACATACATTACATTCAGGCGACGGATGCAAGAGAGAATACCGATTAAGGGAGCCTTTATGGTTCCGTGTGTCGTACGTCCAAGGCGTAGTAGTGCTAATCTAAAGCGTCATGGCAGACCAAATCGCAAGCTAAACAGGTGCGTTTCACTGTGCGTTAAAGCCTTGACTGTGCTGGACAGCAGGCTGGACAGGCTGGGATTGCCGCGGCTGCTGGGCCACCGGAGTGGAAGGTGGAAAAGAGGGCTGGAGCGAGGGCACTTGCTGACCGTTCGACGCCTGCGTCTGAGCCATCATCTCGTTTTCCCTCTGCCTCCGTTCCTCCTGTTCCGGAGTCATGCTCTTCACGGGCGGCGGAATGGGCGCGTCGGGCGAGCTCCTGCCCATCAGCTTGGGGCTCGGCTGGAGCCGCTGAACAGGGGGCACGACAGACGCGTTTCCCACATTCCCAGAGGCCATAGGCCGAGGGGAGTGCTTGGTCGGGCTCAGCCCGGACATAGGCATGCCTTGCGAACCCTGAGGCGGCGGAGAATGATAGAAGGAATTACTACCGCTTGGGGTAGCGGCAGAGAAGGACGGATGTCTGCTATGGCTCGAAGAAGGCGGGGCAAAGTTCGCAACGTTAGACTGTGGAGTCTGACTGTGCCCGAATGGCGTCCCTGGGACAGAGCCGTTGGACAGTGCAGACGATGGGATACCCGCAAGAGGGCCAACATCGTGATTGCCCTGCGTCGGTGACATCGAAGGCCGGTTCTGAATCGGTGATGGAAAAGGCTGGCCATACGTCGAATGGGAAGAGGACGGCCTCTGAGAGTTCAAGGGGCCGGCGTTGGTCAAGTTTCGATGAGGCGAAGGCGGCGGTTGATGGACTTGTTCTTGAACTGGCTGCGAAGAATGCTCGTTGGGAATGAATTTTGGGGGATACTTCGTCGGAGACGGAGCCACGCCATTTACAGCTTGTGATGGAGAGGAAGGAGCGTGAAGAGAGCTAGATGGGTTCAAACTGCCATTCACCGCAGGTTTAAGACGACGCTCAGGCGACGACGGAGGGTTGGGAGCGGTTTGCTGGACACCGTTGGTTTGAGGCGGAGCAGGCTGCTCTGAAATCGAGCCAGTCTGCGTGTTGGAAACGTCCGTGGTCGGCTCAGCAGCAGGAGGGGCGTTGCCAACCTCAGACGGGTGGGGGACATCGACGTCCTTCGGTCTCTTCGTTGAAGGGGACGTCTGGTCTTCCTCGCTCTTGCGCTTCTCGCCGTTGGCCGCAGCCGCATCTGACGGCGGCGAGGTCGACGTATTAATGCGGAATTTCAAGGGCGGGATCTTTGGACGTTTCGCCTCCTCCTCTCGACGTTTGCAGTCGTCACAAATGAAATGGAAATCGTCTTTCTCCGCCACGTCCTGTGGAATGCCTAGGCACTTGCTATGTTGCCAGACATTGCACCGCTCACAAGCGACACTGTGGGTGCCATCATCCTACTCGATGGTCAGCAGAGTCGTCGCAGAGTAGTGGCTGTAGTAGCATTGGGTTCTTACCAGATTCGCGCCGTGAACACCGCAGCCGGAGCAATCAAAGAACCATTGATCCTCCTGAGCGAGTTCCTCCAGGCTCTTCTTTCGCTTCTCCATCTCGACTTTCAGGTGCCTCTCGGACATTCTGCTCTCGCCGCTCTCTAGCTTCTTCTTCTCTTCTTCCATTCTGGCCAGTTCCGCTTCATGTAGCAGACGCTTCTGCTCCCGTTCCCTGATGCGCTGTTCTCGCGTCATGATCCGGTGCTGCCTCTCTGCCTCCATCTTCCTCCGCCTTTCCTCCTCCTTGCGAGCCGCCTCCAGCTCCGCCTCGCGTTTCCGGGCAGCTTCAGCCGCCTCTCGCTCCTGCCGTTCCCTCTCCATCCTGCTCGCGATGCGGCTGGACCGCTTGGCCGTAGCGAGGAGCTGCATGTTGAGCAGTTCCTTTTCGCGTTTCGCGATCTTCCGCTGGCGGGCCTCCTCGGCCTTCTGGATGACGGGAAGGACTTGTTCGATGAGTCTATCCCTCAAAATCTGCTCGTTGGGGTCCCTTGTCTTCCGGATCGTGTCGATGAACGCCTCGTACTCGGCCAGAGTGATGGCGATACACTCCCACTTGTATCCGCCAAAGGTGTCTTCTTCCTGTGCATTCTCTTTCTCTTCATTGAGGTCCTCTTTCTTCTCTTCTTCCTCGTCCTCTTCAGCTGCCTCGGAGAGTCTTCTCCTCTTGGCAGCCTTGGCGGCAGCGCGCGCCCTCTTGGTGTTTGCCTTCGGTTTAGCGGCTCTGGCGGGAGGGGCGGGAGGGTTGGTGCGGCGGTAGAGCCGGTTGTCGTCCAGGACGTAGTAGTAGCGATCATAACGATCGTATCCGAGTTCCTCGATACGCTGTCATCCGCGTCGATTAGCTATATAGAGTCTCATCACGGGCGTGCGCAACTCACCCACTGTGTCTGGTCAATCTCCCGTTGCTCGGGCATCTTCTCCCTCATGCGGTCCGGGTTCCAGAAGGTCCAGACGGACAGCTGATGCAGCACACGCAGCTTCAGGAAGATATCAAAGTCGTTGAACTTCTTCGGCTCCTCATCGTAGCCGAAGGGGTTCGGCAGGTGGGGTGCCTTCGCATTGTACTGGCGGCGGGTATACTCGTCGAAATTCTCACGACTACAACCAGGTATATGTGTTAGTATCGGTCGCAATAATCTACCAATGATAGCGACGAGGGATACGTACGTGAGGCCGCGATGCGACGAGACGAACTTGAGCATGCAGAGCCCGATGTCGAGGAGCTTCTCCGACGGGCCGGGCTTGAGGCATTCGGTCTCGAGATCCTGCGATTGAGGGTAACACACGTCAGCAAACGAGGCAAAAAGACGCGGGAAAACACGCGTAAACGATCGTCATCAACAGGGTAATGTGTCCGGGGAAAAAAAAGCACAACGCGATCTTGCTGAGATAAGGAACGCCGCCCGCGCGCGCGGGGGGGAAGGGGGACTAGTATCAAGTGGTAAGAACACACACCTCGATATCGAAATCCTCGTCGATCTTGAGAACCTTGCCAAAAGTGTAGATGAACTGCATGAGATTGGCAAACTCCCAGCAATTCCGCAGGCGCTGGAGCAGGCCCGGCTGCTCGGGTTGCTGCTGCTCGGGCGCGGGCTCCATCTCGGAGTGGGCGCGTTTTCGCGATACCATGGCGGCGGGAGGGAAACGGTGAGGCGCCGCGGCGCAGGGGGAGACGGTCCCTCACGATTTCTCTCCCGTCGTCGTACGCAAAAAAGTCTAAGATAGGATACGAGGTTCTCGGGGTCTAGGAACGAGAGATCTGCAGAGCGGACAAGGTGGACGGGGGTGGAGAGCTGGGAGCTGCAGGGCAGGGAGATCGGGGGACGTGTATCGCTGCTCGTGAGGCGAGAGAGAGCGGATGAGCTCAGCGACGGGTCGAGAGGCGCGTCGAGCCGCGCTAGGCCGCGTCGGGTTATATTAGCGAGAGCAGCCGCCGGGGGGCCAGACCGCCGGTCCAGACGCAATGATGATCGCGGTGATCGATCTTGATGCTTTTCGCTCCTCATGGGCGATCTTTTTGTGGTGTTCTGCTTCCGTGCGGGTGAATTGCTGCGCCAGTCTCTCTTTCAGCACAATGAATAGCCATTGAACACCTGAATGTGTTCCTGCCATTCACCACCGCCGCCTTGCCATCTTGTTCAAGATCTGCTACGCCCAAAAGAGCTTAATTGTTTGCTATGCAGAGGAAGCTGGTATTATGTTAGTACAGTGCAATATGTAGCTACTCAAGACAACGTGCTTTTGAACATGAAGGAGTACTCTGATGAATCAAGGAGAAGCTTCCCAGCCACCTAAACTCGAGCAAGGGGAAGGTAGACCACCAGAGACCTGACACATCCAGTGTTCAGCAACTTCCTTCGCCCCTGAAGGCCATCACACATTTGATTCCTACCTGTCTCTCATCACCTGTCAATAAAATATGAGCAGGACGATAGGGGGAAAAAAGTTCAGGGCAGAAAGGGCATCTGGCGACTCGTAAAAGGTGGACATGGAAATTTTGCTCATGTTCTCTTTTCTGCTCCTTCTCTCCTCCCTTGATTTTGTCCATTAACAACCTGGTGCGTTCCATACCCGAATGTATCTATTCCAACGGCTCCGAATCTTCCAGTACATCAGATGAGAAAAGGGGGTCGGTGGGAAGCTATTCTTGTAGTTGAAAATATATGCAACAGTAGACAAGGGGCAACATAGAACACACGTCAGAAAAATGAAAAGCAAAGATGCATAGATCCTGGTATCTCTCGCTCAAAGAAAGTCTATCTGACAGGTGCTTGCATGAAAGAAAGCGACCACAAGAGGATGAAGAAAGATGCATAGGAAGACAAACCATCCATATCGCCGCCACCCAACAGCCCGTACCATGATGTTGAAACCGAATGCCCCACAAACGGGAAGGAGACAAGCAAAAAAAGTTCGATACATCGTACACACAAGATTCCCAAAGTCCCAATCCCCGATATCAATTAAACTCAGAAAAGAAGTAATTTGCCGCATCCTTTTTTTGTGATGTTGTCGCATTACTTTTTTGCGGGTCTTTCGCGCCTAATGATCCCATTTCGCCTTGAACCGCCCCATGCGTGTCGTAAGGTCAACAAAATTATTAAGCTTTCTTTACATAGTAACACCGGTCGCTCCGTCAGCAGCGTTATCAGACAGGTTGATCAGCAGCTGAGCGAGACAGCGCTTCGTGGCTGCATCATCGCGCAGAACTGAAGAGAAAGTCGCATCGCGGAGAGGCTCGGGGAGGCACTGGCGGAGAGCCTCGCGGGCCCTGCTGTTGTCGCTGAGGCTGGAAGGCGAGTCAGCACACCCAGACCAACGACGTCATGCATTAAGGGCATATATAACCGGAAGAAAAGTACAGCTTGAGGCAAACTTACCGAAGGAAGCAGCGGACAACGTGCTTGAGCAGCCTCACAGTCTGTTGCTCAACGAGCTGCGTAACCATGTTGCTCAGGACCGTGCCCACGGCATAGAATCTCTCATAAGTGGCGCAGATATATGCGAGACCAACGTCGTCGAGAAGGATCTTCTGCACTATAAAGATCGCCACCGTCTTGCTCAGCTCGGAGCCGGTCTCCATAATGCGGAGGCAGAGAGGGATGATTTCGGTAGTGAGAAGGAAATTGATCACATCGGAAGAATCATTCTTGACAAGCGCGCCAATCACGCCCAAAGAAGTGAGACGCAGATATTCGAAAGGGCGGGATTTGGACGTCGTGTTGAGGAAAGGATAGAGAAAAAGAGGTATATGAGCTTTTTTCACAGTCGAGTCAGCTTGCCAATCACAAAGCGAGAGTATGTTCAGACTGCATACCGTTGAGGAAAAGAGTGCGAGTCTCATTGTGAGACGCAACGCACTGCAGCAGAGCCAGAGCATTGCAAACCCGATTCGATGCCGCAGCCGTCAACTGGGATGGGTTCAGTAGAGGGTAAACGGAGATAATTTCCTGGAGCAACGCGGTCATCACACCTGTATAGATAAGAAGTCAGCTCCTGCACATCCTCACAAATCATGAGACAGGAATATCCCATCCACTCCAGGAGTGATCAACGTACCGAAAGAATGCCAGATGACCAGCGCCAGCTCCGGCACCTGCTCCCGCTTCTTGCTGAGCTCCATGAGCGCTTGCTCCCTCCGGTTGGGATCCAGCAGTTCCGCGACCCAGATGAAGACCTTGCGGTTCTCTTCGCTGATGCCGGGGTCCATGGCGGCCAACGCACCATCTCCCATCATCCCTGCAGCGCCGGCCGCCTGGGCCGGGTTGGCACCGGTATTGCCGCCCATCGCTAGGCGGTTGTAGTGCTGGTGCTGAGCTGCAGCCGCGGCGGCCGCAGCAGCTTGAGCCTGGGCATGCTGTTGAGCGGCGAAAGAGGAATGCTGCTGCTGATGCTGAGCTTGATGCTGTTGATGCTGGGCCGCATGATGCTGCTGGTGCTGCTGGTGCTGCAGCCAGGAGGGCTCGGCCTGGGGGTACTGGTGCTGGTGAGAAAAGACGTGCTGCGTCTGAGTTTGGAGCATGGCGAGCTGTCGGGGCACCGGGATGGTCGATCGTGTCACTCAGGACGGAGCGACCAACGGATGGCTGGAATGAAGAAGCAGTCTGTTCTAATAAGATACTATCAAAAGAGGAATCTCACAACTAAAAATCAAATTTTCAAGAGCTGGTGAAGGAGTGGAGGTGGAAGGACAAAAGGGTCGTGGAGGTCCGAGGGATGAAGTCTGAGGAGAGTCCGGGAAGTGTAGTCGACGGAGAGGGAGGCGGGGGTTGCGCACGCCGGCGATCGTCTGTGTGCCGGGCCCGTCAAGCTCCACCGGCGCCGGGCGAGGTCACTCTCCAACGTCAACGTCCCTCCAACACTCAATACAACCCCTGTTACCGGTGTTGCGTCGACCAATTTCTGTTTGATCTCTACGGTCGCGGGTGCATACACAGTCCTTTTGGGACAGTTCAAGCAACTCCATGGTGCCCTCGTCGTGTATGCGGCTCGCGACCTGACAGCCACCCACGGGCAGCGGCGGCGAGCTCCCTCTCCGACGGTGGCACTGCACCCCTCTGACGCACAAGTATGCCAGGGATGCAAGGTTATGAACGGCCCTGGATGGCAGAGCCCCTCGATATGTCTTACCGAACGCAGCGGAGTTCGTTAGGCTGAGTACAAAACAAAGCTCTTGAACCAACGGAGACCTCCCTGGCAACAAGTTACGTATGTACCAGTCCTTCAAACCTTAGTTCAACCCTCACGTCCATGACTGTCATTCTTTTTCAAGTGCCTAGCATACATGTCTCATTTCCATCATCAACATTTCTTCGTCATATTTACAAAGAACTCACATATCTCGTAACTGAAAGAAACATTCCGCATAACCCCTGATGGTATAAGGATGGCCAATTCGGCTCCCGTCCTTTATTATATCCCATCCCATGCATGAGTGGAAAGAAAAAAAAATGAACATGAAAAGTCGTCATCATCTGCATTCATGATCGCTGCGTGCGGGATCGTGATCTCCTCGAGTCTCTCGTCGTTCTCGTCCCTCTTGTCCCTCTCGTACCTCTCGTCCGTCGATCAGAGCTTGCGCTACCTGTATTGTTGTCAGTGACGGTTCATGCCAGATCCATGCGATAGATCATAGGACTACTTACTGGTACTGGTGTTGTAATCGGAGTAGTACGGGTACGAGCTTGAATAGGTGTACTCGCTCTTCTCGTCATCCCGGTCTCTGCGCCTCTTCAATCCTAGACAGAGCGCAAGCGCGCCGAGGATAAGCCCGACAGATGTCCAGAAACCCAGTCCTGATTTCTTCGGACGCTCCTCTGTTAGTGATGGGCGAGTACCGAACCAAGTCCGTCCTTCCGGCCTCGTGGCGTGGGAATGATGAGAGTAGCGCTCCTCGACGTATGTTGTCTCCGTCCTCCTCCTCCGACCGCCAAAGAGCCCCATGACAGCATCCAGCGCGTCTTTGAAGCACCAGCAGGCCAGTAGAAGTAGTATGAGAGCTACTCCCGCAATAACTCCAATGACTATCCCCGCGATAGCCCCGCCACTAAGGCCGCCGCTCGACGCCTTAGCTCCGATCACGGTTGCTCCATTAGTTCCTACGGGAGCGATGAAACCCATAGTTGTTGTCGGGCCGCCAGTCTGAGTGACGGTAGCCATGCCGCTGCTCGTCGGCCGCAGAGGAGGCGTGGCAGTTGGGGCAAAAAGGCTGCTATAGTACATGGATGAAGCTCCATCAACACACACATTGTTCTCGCACATCTGAGAGGCGCTGCAGCAGAACTCCCCGCAGGGTGTTTCGCCAAGCGTGGGCCTGCAGCTAGCGGTTGTGGGCTGGGACACGAAGCTGCTGTAAGTAGAGGTGATTGTCACGACATCAGTCTCAGTCCGCACATAGGTAGTCGTGAAAAACTCCCATTGGCCGTTCGATTCTGATGCATCCAGGCAAACAGCCTGCCCTTCACTGTTGGTGCCGCAAGTCTGGCTAGCGGTGCAGCAAAGCTGACCGTAGTAACCACATGTCTTTTCGCAGCGTCGATCGAGAAGGAGGCCGTCATACTCGAGGGGGAACGGGGTCGCGCGAGAAGGTCGTGACGAAGTAAGCAAGGTTATTATCGATAAGGCCGCTGCTGGTAAATGAAGGGATCGCATAGCGGATGAGTGCCGAATTTGGCCAATAAGCCAATGTCGCGTTGTGAATACCAGAGGATGTCCTCCTGTCAGTCAATTGACCGTAAGATGCCTGGTTGAGGCGAGCTCGTCCCAGTTGCTGTGGACGGATCACTCCGGCCGTACAGCAGCGGTCGAGATTTCTGCTGTAGATCCGTGACCTCAGGCGCTCGCGACAACAGCAACGGCAGCAAATCGACAAGGATCTGAAATTCCTCCAAGCCCAATCTTTTGAAATAATGACAGCAGCCGGAATATGAGTAAAGAGAGAATTTGCGAAAGAGAGGAGGACGAGGGAGGACGCTGGCTATGCGTTATGATGGTTAGTATCCTCCCCAGCCTCCCATAACCAACCACCCGATTTTCCAGTCAGCCGTTGGGCCAATCGCCGCGGAGGACAGCACACGAAGAGGAGAACGTCCGAATATGACCAGTCAGTTCGCAAGAATTGAGGAGGCTGAGGCTTAATAATAATCTAACATTACGATTGTTTCGGTAGAGCTGCATGTGCTAGCCGTTGTGAGTTGGCAAGGGGTGCCCTCTTCGGGCCCTCCCTCCGTGTCCTCGCATAGAAACAGCGTAGCGGGAGGACGCCCTGCCGCGCATGCGCTTCTCTCCTTGGACGGCTGCCCGGGTCACTATTGTTATTATTGCACAGCGCACGCAACCGCTTCAAGACAGCTTGCATGATCATGCGTAGGTACCCGGTGACCGTCGTCTTCGGCAGACCATTCTTGGCGGTGTACGGAGTATGTACGGAGTACTTGTGGAGTACTCCGTACAGAGCAGGTATCGCAGCGCGACCTGAAGAGGGATCATCCGAGATGACTTCGTAAAATGCCCTCAGCCCCTCTCTTTCATCTTCAATTGAAAAATAATAATGAGGCGCCTCCACTGATATCACGGCGATGTATTCATGACAGTCACGAAGAGCTGGGTACGGAGCGGAATAATTTACTCCGTGGGCCTGCGGGCCGAGACAACGTCCCTTATCGATAAGGATGGGGATCTATGTATGGAAATCGGCGCTAATCTTCCAGGCAGACCGAGACATTTCCCATACCGAACTGCAAGCTCTCATCTTCACTATGTTGTTCCTGAACATGACACTACTAGTGGAAATCATACGCGTGCTGCATGCAGGAGCCACGCAAGCCCGGTCCAAGGACAAGAGGAGCATCCGGTTTAACAAACATTGCAACACATCGAGCACCGCCGGTTCGGCAGGCCGGAGGCTTGTATAGAGGAGAATGTCCCCTGCTACTGCAATGGCATCACGGCCATCTCAACTCAATTGACAGCGTTGAACTAGTTCCTCCATAGCAAGCACTGTATATATCAACTCCCTCAATGTCAGAATTGCCGGACGCCTCAAACAGTCGCATGAGAACGGCTTGCAGAACTTGAACTTGTACAGAGACTCTGTGCCCGCCTCCAGACGTCAAACGGGTTTGGGTCCAATCGAATGCTTGCGAAGGAGCGAGGAGACAGCTGTGAGTGCGAGCGAGCAGATGTCTGTCCGGTGATGCATGTATGCAGCACCTATTTGTACGTATCATCTCACTTTGAAAAGGTAATACCCTGGGTAAGCAGCATATAGTCTGAGAGAATCGTGGATAGATGGTAAGTGTCAGTTCTGCCCCAGGTGAGCTGGATTTGTCAATGTTCACTACTTATTCCTGAGACTGCATCCCTCAATAAATCGCAGGAGATATTCTTCTATATCCACTCGAAGGAAATGATTTTAAAAGATTCTCTGAATAAAACTGGTCAGTCTGCCACTGGCGAGTTGGTAGGTACCTTCCTCGGTTCTAGGCACCTGATATTATTCTGATGGATGATGGGTGAGCTCAACAGCATCATCCTCTCCGAACCACAAGCGGATGTGGAGCACCAGCGGCAGCCGCCGATTTTATGTGCATACTGTACTAGATACGCTGTCATAGTTCTGGGAGGAGCAAACAACAGCAACCGGACCTGATAGATAACAGGACTCGTGCAAATTATAAAGAATCCCTGCCTACTATCGAAGATCTAGAGACATCAGAGCCATTTCGGTGTATCGTGGGACCAATCAACCCTTAAATTAGCATCGTCGTCCGCTTTCAATGCTCATGCAGTATTCACGCTTCGCTGCTGGCCGATAGAATGGTAGCAGGCAGAATACCGTTTGAGTACAAAAAGAGGCAATACCCGCTAATGTGCAGTTAGAACTGGTAGTCTCTGGTTGACAAATGGTCCTGCAAGGAAAGTATAAATTAAACGATACCCACCGCCTAATGCTACTTCTCACAAGGGACATCTTCATCGCTACAGACTAGAAGGACAATAGAAGAGCGACTGTGGGCCGTTGATCTTGTACGGCGAGTGAATGGTTCCCCACCAGGGGAGGGGGTGGTTAGTCGCAGCCGGGGCGTATCGAAGACGGACAGAGAACAAGATTTGAGCTCAATTTACATTTGTCATTCAGGAACACCTTTTTTATGTACAGTTGACTGCAAGCCATGGCTACGGTCACGCATTCCAATCTGGCTAACATAACAGATTCATCATGCGTCCCTGACGTAGGCAATACATCAACGAGGTCATCAGGGGAAAAGCCCAATGGAAAAAGCCATACATATACCCATAAAGTCTCGAGTAAAGAGATGAAAGTCCAAATGAATCAACATACAACCAAATGCCGCTCGTTCATAGACAGATTGAACTAAATGCCCTCATTATTTCGTTGTCGTCAAAATAACTCGCTCCTCACAAGGGGGCTGATATCTACCGTAAAAATGGACCAGATGGCCACATTAAACAAACAGCCCAGCAATTCCGACGGCCAGACCAACGGCCAAATCACGAAGGCTTGATGACCGTCTCGGTGCAGCCTGACCGGGATTGATGAATTGGTTCCCAGTCGCCCCTGAGGTCCCAAAGGCGGTACAGTATGCAACTTGCAACCCGTAGCAGGCTTTTCGACTCAAACTCGAACAGACCGACTGAGCATCAACTGTTGGCGTGGAACCTTGGACGGTTATGCCTGCGCCCCCCGGTCCTGCGACCGTCACTCCGTTAACTCCCCCCAACGATGCCGTGCATCTCGAGTACTGGCTCTCACACTGAGAGTAGTACGATGAACATGTTTCGGCGTTTGCGAACGTGGTGGGAATGTATACGAATGGGTACGGCGCGCCAGGTACGGTCGAGCCAGTGATCACAGCACCGTCCGACGTCGACGTCCCGGTTGTAGTGGCGGATGTGGGTTGCGGGAACATGAAGCCTGTGGACGGCGCTTCTGTTCCAGTAGTTCCTGTGAGCGTCCCGGTACAGCTTGCGCCGGTCGGACAGCAGGCGATATTGTTGGCAGCATCGCGAGTGCACCTCGTTCCGTCCCGACAACAGACTGCGGAGTTTCCAAGTGCTGAACAGGGATCGTACCCGGAGGGGCAGTTATTTTGACGCTTCAGGAGTCGAAGAAGATCTACCGTTTGGTTGTTGGGGGTCGTGTTGTCTAGAGGATGGTAGAATGGCGATAACTCTATTGATATCGATGACGGGACGAGAAGAAGAACGGAGAATAGCGACACTCTCATTCTCGTGGCCGGAGGCTGTGATCCTCAGCCAATGGCTTTCTGAACGACAGTTTTTGTGCGTGAATGCAATGTCCCTTTAATGCGCTCAACGTTGCGGATCGAGTGAGGGGTTCTTCGATGGTGGTCTTATCGCAATCGAGGCACCGAGGCCGCCGGCGATTGTCAACAAACCCAAAGTTCTGGAAACAGCACCATGCGTCTCAGCATTGACATGTATATATCCAAAAGGTGAGAGCCTACCCACCCGCTTGATGAAGTGTAGGATCCAAAAATTGCTCCTCTATGCTTTTTGGGGTGGCATGCATCCACTTTAGGCGATGAGGGACAGTGCTGTATGCGCTCTCTCCAGGATGGTTCGGGCGCTGCCAGCACAGGGTTCTCCACCTAAGCCCTGCCACAGCAACGGAGCGCCGAACCACGTTGTCCAACCACAAACACCAGGGTTCTGGGATAAACGATGAGCTGCATGCATGTTGGTTGCAAGAGGGCCCCGGCCAGACTGCAGCGCTACCTAGATACGGCTTTGCAAAGAACTCCTGGCGGATGAAGATCACAGGATCGAGGTCGATTTACTGGTATCGACAGTCTCCCAGCTGGGGCCGCTCTGAACGATGCTTGCGGAATGGAGCATGGATTTACAGTATTCCCTTTCGAAAGAGCTTTAAGCCAGTGAAAACATTCGAGTTACGAGATTTCACGGCATTTGCTGTGCTTCAGATCTTCCTGTCACCTATCTTATCGGCCGTTACACAACGTAACGGCAACAACCATCAGTCCCAAGACCAGATCACTTACTAATGCAAGATCTCAAATCCAAGTGTGGATTAACGTAATCCACCACCGAGCTGGTCACACCACCGAGCTGGTCAGCCACCACAC
>ENA-UOWK01000130-UOWK01000130.1-bioreactor-metagenome-genome-assembly--contig:-NODE-130-length-93915-cov-94.267334_pt1 | contig 93915 bp, 92 predicted proteins | sample MGYA00238157_ERZ761612 | MGnify/ENA primary metagenome ERZ761612 (study PRJEB28901, sample SAMN06268035) | bioreactor metagenome | isolation source: Joint BioEnergy Institute, California, USA...
AATTGTATGAAATATAAGAATCATACGGACTTGATCAGGCGATGAAAAAAAACAATGATATTATACGAGTGTTAAAGCATTCGCCCGACTATAGAAAGTTATTGGCAACGACTACCGTTACAGGATTAACAACCTGGGGTTCCTTTATTTCAATGCTCGTCCTTTTAGGGAAAATAACGGATAACGGATTGCAGTTAGGGACGCTGTGGGCTGTAAGCGGTTTAGTGCCGATTGCGATGAGTTTTCTATTAGGCGGGCTTATTGACAGAATGGATACCAAGAAAATCATTATAGTATCTGAACTGCTGAAATCGCCGCTATATGCCCTTTTTATACTTGTGCCCGTGTTCGACGGTTGGGCAGCTTGGATTTTTTTCTTTGTGATCAGGTTTTTTATCGGCGTTCTCTCATCTTTGACTACCGTTGCGAGACAAACCATTATTCCGGAAATCATGAAAGAAGAAGACTTAATCATCGCGAATTCATTAAACTTTTCTTTGAGTAGTTTGATTCGCTTAATCGGTGCAGCATCCGGCGGGGTTTTGGTAACATTGCTCAATCTAAATGTCTTCTGGATCTTAACATCTTTATCTTTTATTTACGCCGGCATCACCATGTGGACATTGAATTTAAAAAATTCCCAAATAAAGCCAAAGGAAAGAAACTTTCTCAGCGAACTAAAGATTGGCTTATCCGTGGTAAAAAAGCAAATTTACATCAGATATGTATTGCTTTTTGCCTTAACAGGGGGCTTAATTGTCGGGTCTTTTAACCTGATGATTCAACAAATGGTAAACCATATTTATCATGTTCCCCCTATCGGCATTAGCATGTTATACGTTGGAGAAGGTTTGACTTCTGTCATTTTGGGTCTTTGGATTGCCAATAATAAAATTTTTTTCAAAAATATTCACCGGTATGGCTATAGTTATATCTTAATGGGATTAACCTGGGCTGTGTTTGGGCTTTCCAATAATTTGTTTGAAGGCACTTTCATTATGGTCTTACATGCATTTGTCGGCGGATTCATTGTCCCATTCGAACGGCATGTGATGCAAACTCATGTTGAAAGCAATCTTAGAGGGAGAGTTTTCGGGCTTTGGAATACTTGCAGCATGGTTTCCATGCAATTTGGCGCTTTTCTGACAGGGGTTATCATTCAGTATCTTGGGTTGAGATCTGTAACGCCACTTGCTGCTTTACTGGAGATCGTGCTCGGGGTTGTGTTTTTCTTTCGATTTAGAGGAAAAAAATTAGCATTTACGAATCAAGAAAGCTTCACTTCTTCATCCTAAACACCAGCCGTAAAAAATACGGAATGGCCCGGTTATAAAACTGGTGTGATGGCACACGCAATGATGCTCAGTAAGTCCCATTAACGACAACCGGCAAAAAACTGCCGGGTGAAAAAGGGGAGGGGAAGCGGAGTAGTTAACACGTTTAATTTCAATCCCGGTTTTTAAAAGGCGAAACATTTCCCCGAAAAGGATTCGATTCCGGATGGATGAAAAAGGGATACATCAGGAAGCGGAGCAGTTAACATGTTTAATCTCAATTCTGATTTTTAAAATGCGAAACATCTCCCTGATAAGGATTCGGTCCTGAAATTTTTTACCGAGATTGTAAATATATTGGTATTTTGGGCGGCACCCTGTAAAATGGAAGAAAGAAAGGAGTTGCAAATATGAAATATAAGAATACTTGGGATCTGGATGCCGTGATTCCGGGCGGCACAAAATCGCCGGAACTGCAGGAAAAATTGCGCGGGCTGAAAGAAGAAATCGGGCAATACAAAAGCCGGCTCGACGGATGGGCATTTTCAAAAGACCCGTCTCCGGAGCCGTTTAAGGGCATCCTGAAAAAACAGGAAGAGACCGAAAAAGGGCTCAGCCAGTCTGCGACATTTGTGCAAATGTGGCATGATGCCTACATGGATGATGACTATGCAAATGTTGTAATGGGACAAATCATGGATTTGTACAGTGAAATGCAAAAGCTCGGAACCACTTTCCAGAAAAAACTGGTGGCCATCCCGGACGAAGACTGGAAAAAGTTTTTACAGGACAAGGAATTGAGCGAAGTCTCCTTTGCCCTCAATGAAACGCGCGATGAAGGAAAACGGCTCTTGTCGGAAGAAGAGGAAAAGCTGATTGCCGACCTCAACCAGGACGGGCTGGCCGGCTGGAGCAGACTGTATGACACAGCCGTTTCGACCATGACCATCCCGTTTACAGATAAAGAAGGCAAGACGGTATCCTTATCCGTCGGCCAGGCGATGAACCGGATGTATGCCGATCCGGATCCGGAAGTGCGCAAACAGCTGTTTGAAAATTGGGAAGCGGCATGGGAAAAATATGCGCCGGTTTTTGCCGACACGCTCAACCATTTGGATGGTTACCGAATTACGCTGCAAAAAGCCCATGGCAGGAAGTCTTTTCTGGAAGAGCCGCTTGAATACAACCGGATGTCTGAAGACACGCTTCAAGCGATGTGGAAAGCCGTTTCTGAAAATAAGCAGCCGTTTGTCGACTTTCTCAATCAAAAAGCAAAAATTTTCGGGATGGAAAAACTCGGCTGGCAGGATGTTGATGCGCCGGTTGCACTCGGCGATATGAAACCGGCGCGATTTACATATGATGAAGCGTGCGATTTTGTCATCCAACATTTTGCTTCTTTCGGGCCGAAACTGTCTGCATTTGCGAAACACGCCCTTGAAAATCGCTGGGTAGAGGCGGAAGACCGGCCGAATAAACGCCCGGGCGGCTATTGTACCAGTCTGCCGGAGTTTGAAGAGTCGCGGATTTTTATGACATTTACCGGCTCCACAAACGATGCAAGCACGTTGGCGCACGAACTCGGCCACGCATTTCACAGCCATGTCATGCGCGATTTGCCGCGTTTGAACCGCGAATACGCGATGAACGTGGCCGAAACTGCGAGCACCTTTGCAGAAACGATCATCGGCAATGCGACTGTTGCCAATGCAAAGTCAAAGGAAGAAAAGGTTTCTTTATTAAATGCAAAGCTTGAAAATGCAACGGCTATGTTTTTAAACATCCATGCCCGATTCCTGTTTGAAAAAAGTTTTTACGAAGAGCGTTCAAAAGGCATTGTGTCCGAACAAAGGCTCAATGAACTGATGGAAAAGGCGCAAAAAGAAGCATATGCTGACAGCTTGTCCGGCTATCATCCGCATTTCTGGTGTAGCAAGCTCCACTTCTTTATTGACGATGTGCCGTTCTACAATTTTCCATACACATTCGGTTATTTATTCAGCCTTGGCATTTACGCCGAATTTTTGAAAAATCCGGATGGCTTTGAAGACAAATATATTGCCCTTTTGCGCGATACCGGACGAATGAAAGTAGAAGACCTTGCCAAAAAACATCTTGGCGTTGACCTGACAAAACCGGACTTCTGGGCAGCCGGCATTGACATTATGGCAGAAGATGCCCGGGAATTTATCCGGCTTTCGGACGAATTGCTCGGCAAGTAAAGGCACAAGCCAAGAAAAACCGCACAGTTGGAAAAACTGTGCGGTTTTTTAATACGGGGCATGGTATCATATATCTAAAAAAGCGAAGGGGATTTTATGGACGAAATGCTGCAGCAAATACTGGCTGAACTGAAAAGCCTGAAAAGCGATGTGGCAGGGATCAAAGATGGGCAGGAGCGATTGGAAAAAGATGTCGCATGGTTAAAAACCGATGTTGCCGGTCTCAAAGAAGGCCAGGATCGGCTGGAAACAAAAATGGACAATCTTGCTCTCGAACTGCGCAATAGCTATAAATATACAAATGAAAAGATGGAAGAACACAGAAATGTTTTTGATAACGTCGCAAGAGAATTGAAAATTGCTAAAATTGATATCGACTATCTCAGCAGTAAAACCGGGATACATGATACAAAAATCAACCGGATTCTCAGCAACATCAAAGCGTAAAAAAGCATCCGTCGAATCGTGCGGATGCTTTTTTTAATTGGGAAAAAGGCGATTTTTCACAGAACCCGCTGCAGCCTGGGAAAAAACATGTTTTTTCTAAAATGAGATGGGTACGATAAAAAAGAGGGAGGTGTTAACCATGGCTGTAATCGGTGTAGAAGAGGCTTTGACAAATGTCCAGGAAGCCCTGCGCGATAAGGGATATGAAGTGAAAACCATTCAGAACGAATCAGATGTACAAGGTTGTGACTGCTGTGTTGTAACCGGCAGCGAGATGAACGCAATGGGAATCAATGACACGATGACGAAGGCGCCTGTCATTGATGCAAAAGGCATGTCTGCTGAAGATATTGTAAAAGAAGTGGCGAGCAGAATGTAAAAGGCCGGGGTTGTCCCGGCCTTTTACACGTGCAAAAAGCGTCCGCTTCCGGCACTTTTTATTTTTTATTGTTCTGCGATCCATTCGTCACATTGTTGACTGCATTTGAAGTTGCATCTACAGCATTCATCGCCACATCTTCCGTTGTTTCCAGCCCTTTATGGACAGCGTGAAAAGCGGCACCTGCCGTATTTTTTACATCTTCCGCAATGTTATTTTTGTTTTGCTGGTTGTTGTTCTTCTGATTTGCCATAAAATCACCTCCTGTACAGCCAATAGCATATGTATCCGGGAAGGTTTTATACAGCCGCTTGTCCAAATGGTGGCGGCCGACCTTTTTCTGTAAAAGGAAAAGCGAAGCGTCAAGAACATTGCCGTGTGCACCAAAACGAGACAAGAAGCGTACCGGGCTTTCTCCCATCTTCTTCAAACCGCCTTTTCATTCGTTGACGAAATATTTCATGTCTTGGTAAAATAGTAAAAGATAACGCTTGCAAAATACATCACGCAGATGGGGAGGAACTCGAGTGAAGACGGTCACAGAAGGGGCATTATTATGGCAGCCGTCAGGGGAGCGGATTGAAAAAGCAGGGGTTACCCGTTACCGTAAATGGTTGGAAAAAGAATACGGTTTGACATTTCAGCACCACCAGGATCTTTGGAAATGGTCCGTGGATCAGCTGGAACCGTTTTGGAAAAGCATTTGGGAATACTGTGGTGTCATATCCCATACGCCGTACAAACAAGTCTTGAAATCGAGGACAATGCCTGGGGCCGAATGGTTCACCGGGTCTACGCTCAACTACGCCGAGCACGTTTTCCGCAACAGTAGAAAGCACAAGCCTGCGCTCATTTTCCAATCGGAAACCGTCCGGCAAAGGGAAGTCAGCTGGCAGGAACTGAAGGAAAAAACAGCAAAGACGGCGCAGTACCTGAAAAAACTTGGCGTCCAAAAAGGGGACCGGGTGGTGGCATATATGCCAAGTATGCCGGAAACGGTGATCGCTTTCCTGGCATGTGCCTCCATTGGCGCGGTTTGGTCATCGTGTTCCCCGGACTTTGGCAATGAGAGCGTCATTGAACGGTTTAAACAAATCGAACCGGCTGTTTTATTTGCGGTTGACGGCTATTCCTATAACGGCAAGATTTTTGACAAACGAAAAAACATCACGGAACTTCAGGCGGCCCTTCCAACGTTAAAGAAAACAATCGTGGTGCCTTATATGGATTTTGGCGAGATAAAACCGGACAGCAGCACGGTCTCCTTTAAGGAAGTGCTGAAAGAAGAAGCTGAACTCGCGTTTGAACCTGTACCGTTTGATCACCCGCTGTGGATTTTATTTTCATCCGGCACAACCGGCCTGCCGAAACCGATCGTCCAGGGACAGGGTGGCATCCTTTTGGAACACTTGAAAATTTTAAAAGTCGAACAAGGGGTGGAGCCGGATGATGTGTATTTTTGGTTCACCACAACCGGTTGGATGATGTGGAATCTTGTAATCGGCAACTTGCTGGCCGGGGCGACGGTTGTTCTGTACGATGGCAGCCCGGCATACCCAACTATGGATGCATTATGGGACTTGGCTGAAAAAACCGGCATGACCCACTTCGGTACAAGTGCCGGGTACATTAGTGTGTGCATGAAATCCGGCATCAAGCCGAAGGAAAAACACGATTTATCCCATCTCAAGGCAATTTTGTCAACGGGATCCCCGCTTACGGCGGAAGGTTTCATTTGGTGTTATGAAAATGTCAAAGAGGATTTATGGGTCGTTTCGACAAGCGGGGGGACGGACCTTTGCACCGCATTTGTCGGCGGCTCGCCTGTTTTGCCGGTTCATGCCGGCGAAATCCAGACGCGCGGGCTGGGTGCAAATATTCAGGCATTTGACGAGGAAGGCAAACCGGTTGTGAATGAAGTCGGGGAACTGGTGATTTGTGATCCGATGCCGTCAATGCCGCTGTATTTTTGGGGGGATGAAGACGACAAACGTTACTTCGAAAGTTATTTTGATGTCTATCCTGGGGTATGGCGGCACGGAGACTGGATCAAAATCGACGAAAAAGGCAGCTGTGTCATTTATGGCCGCTCCGATTCCACGATCAACCGTCAGGGCGTTCGCATGGGCACGAGCGAAATTTACCGGGCGGTCGAAGGCATTGATGAAATTATCGAGAGCCTTGTCATCGACCTTGAACATCTCGGCAGGCAATCATTCATGCCGCTATTTGTCGTCCTGAAGCAGGGCCGGCATTTGGATGAGACGTTAAAAAACCGCATCAAAACCGAAATCCGGGCGAAAGTTTCGCCGCGCTTCGTCCCGGATGAAATTTATGAAGTTGAACAAATTCCAAAAACATTGAGCGGAAAGAAACTGGAAGTCCCGATCCGTAAAATATTGCTCGGCTTCCCGGTCGATAAAGTGGTGAACAGGGGTTCAATGGCCAATCCGGAAGCACTTGACTTCTTTATTGAACTCGCCCAAACGCTAAACGATCAGAAAACTGAAACAGAGTAAAAAACCTGGATGCCTGCTTCATCAGGCATCCAGGTTTTATGTGGCGCATCTTCTCCTTCTATCCTCTGTTACACAATATGCTGAAGCACGATGCCGCCATAGAGAAATGCCGCGCAAATCACAAGGGCAGGGTGGATTTTCCGGATATGCATGGCCCAGAAAGCGACGGCGGCGATGCCAAGCGACTGCCAGATGCCAATTTGGCCGAAGGAACTTTTTGCCATCTGCCATGTCAGCACAACCATCATGATGGTAATGACCGGCTGCACAAGCAGAGACATCCCTTTCACAACCGGAGACTGGCGGTATTTGTGCAATACTTTCAGCAACACAATCAATGCCACGGCAGACGGCAATATCGTTCCGGCAAGAGCCGCTAACAGCCCTGTCCACCCGCCGGCCCCATAGCCGACGAATGCGGCAATTTTTGTTGCGATCGGGCCCGGGAGCGCATTGCCGAGTGCCAGCATATTGGAAAATTCGCTGTCGTTCAGCCATCCGTAATGCGTCACAATTTCATGGTACATCAATGGAATGGAGGAAGGCCCCCCGCCGTAGCCAAGGATATTTGCAATGAAAAAACCGAGCATCAACTGGAACCAGATCATCCCGCTTCATCCCTTTTCTTCTTTTTTTCTTCTCTCCCCCATTTTGCAACGAGTCGAAAGTGGATGCTTCCGTACGCAAGAAAAATCAGAATGACAATAGCTGGGTGGAGATGGATCGTTTGAAGTAGGAGAAAGGAAATAACAAACATTGCGATTCCGAAAACCTTCCCAAGGCCCTTGACCGTTTTTTCCCCGAAATCGTAAGCCATCTGACCAAGCATAACGGCAACAACCGGCATGACCCCTGCGATCATTCCGGCCACAATCTTTGAATGGCTTAATACCGATACAAGCGACAGCAACGCAATCATGGCGATGCTACTCGGAAGAATATGGAATAAAATGGCGAACACGGCGCCGGTTGTCTTTTTCAACTTGTACCCAAGGTAAGCAGCCATTTTTGTTGCAATCGGGCCCGGGAGCGCGTTTGCGATTGCCAATGTTTCCCCGAATTCGTCATCATCTAGCCATTTATACCTTGTCACCGCCTCATACCGGAAAAGCGGCATGACAGACGGGCCGCCGCCATAGCCGAGAATGCCGGTCCGCAGCATCGCCATGGCAAGCTGGGCATAAGCATTTTGCTGTTTTTCCACAATGCAACCCCCTTACAGTTTCATTCCTATCCGGCTTTTATAACGTTTGAGTAAAATCTGGCAATCGACACTCATAATGCCGGGCAGCGGATATAACCGTTCTTTAAGAAACAGTTCCATTTCCTCGTTGTCTTTAAATAAGCCGTGCATATGAAGTTTGCTGGGGCCTGACATATGATAAAGGCTTGAAACCGCCGGATCTTTGGCCAATGTTTCGGCCACTTCCTGTAAATGTTTCGGCTCTACTTCAACATTAAAAAAAGCGGACTGGTGAAGGCCGATTTTTTCAGGATTCACGACAGCGGTAAAACATTCAATCACACCATTTTCAACGAGGGAATGGACGCGTGATTGTACAGCCACACGGGAAAGTTTGACTTCTTTTGCCAAATCTGTAAACGAAATTCTGCCATTTCCGTTTAAAAGCTGGATGATTTGGCGGTCAATTTCATCCAGCTGAACGGCAGCACCATCATATTGCCTGGGCATAGACTCCTCTCCTTTATTTCAAAATGTAAGCCATCCTTATCTATAAGTATCTATATGTATTAATATACTGAACTCGCGAACGAAATACAATCCATTTTGCAAAATGAATGACAGAATGTAAAAAAAGCAGTGATGAAATTTTTACAAATTTCCATTGGTTGCGATTACAAATAAGACTTTGCTTTCTAAACGAAATAGAATGGGGTGCGTTCCCTTCTTTTTGAAGGAAAAAAGACGGAAACATCGCGTGAGCAGAAAAAGTGAAATATTGACAAAATTTTTCATGTTATGTTTAATAACATCATAAGAAATAAAAAGAAACATAACGAAATCTATGTAAGAAAACATTACAATACTAAAGAAAAAGGGGAGGCAGTTCATTTGAAAAAGAGGCATCCTGTTGTTTACGTTGTGTTATTTGCTTTAGGCTGGGCTTTTATGTATGCGGATCGGAATATATTGTCGCCGGTGATGGGAGTTATTCAGGATGATTGGGGTTTATCTAAAAGTGAACTGGGTTTAATGTCAACCATATTTTTTCTGGCTTATGCTGCCATGCAGATCCCTGCAGGATTTTTAGCAGACCGTATCGGCAGGGTAAAAGTATTGGTTTCAGGCTATATTCTGTTTGGTGTCGGGACCATAATGAGCGGAATGGCACCGGGGCTGCTTGCTTTTCTAATGATTAGATTTGTCACCGGCCTGGGCGAAGGCACTTACTATGGGCCCCAGTACGCGATTTCATCCGTTGCCATTTCTCAAAAATACCGGGGAATCTCTTCGGCATTGATAAACAGTGGGATGGCTGTTGGGATATCGCTCGGATTTATTGCTTCCAGCTACTTTACGTTTACACTAAAAAAAGATTGGCAGTTTTCCTTTTATGTATTCGGTATTTTGACGGTGCTCGTCGCCATCCTGATGGGGCTGTTGATTAAAGATCCTCATCGCCGTTCCAGGATCAAACCAACGGGAACAGGTGTCACGGAACCCGAAAATGTAAGGGAACTGTTTAGCAAAAATCATCTCATCACGTATGTACTCATTTTCTGTTCATTGTATGGATTTTTCAGTATGATGACCTGGCTTCCTTATTATTTGCAAACAGAACGGGGGGTTCCGGGATCACAGACAGGTGTGATCGCTTCTTTGGTTCCCTGGTCCTCGATTCCGGGTGCGCTGTTTTTCGGATACTTGTCGGACAAAATCAAAAACAAGAAAATAATGGTTTTCACACTGGCAGTCTTAGGGACGATTTGCCAATTTATTGTTCCGTATTCCGACAGTTTTTCTTTCATGATTGCCGGATTGGTTGTTTACGGATTAATTGGAAAGCTGGCGCTTGATCCGGTTTTAATTTCTTTTATCGCAGATCATACTTCATCTGCTATGTATGCAAGGGTTTTTGGAATTTTTAATTTTGCAGGTATGTTATCCTCTATTTTCGCGCCATATATAACAGGCTATTTAGCTGAAGTCACAGGAAACATGGAAATTGGTTTCTATCTGTCAGGGATATTATTGCTATTTGGCGGCTTTCTTTTCTTATTTTCTGATGGACAACCTTTTAAAGCAGCGGTTAAAAAGCAAAGGCGAACACAACGATATGAAGCCAAATTTGTTCCAGGGAGGGAAAATCCATGAAATTAAACGACCCGAAAATCGGTACAAAAACAATGATTGTCAGCCCCCACTACCTTGCCTCGGCCGCAGGTGCAAGAATCCTGGAAAAAGGAGGAAATGCCTTTGATGCAGCCGTCGCTGTTAGTGCATGCCTGGCTGTTGTTTATCCGCATATGACAGGGTTGGGCGGGGATTCCTTTTGGCTCACATGGCACCATTCCGATCGCGTGATCCGGGCATATAATGGAAGCGGCCGATCAGGCTATTGTGTCACACGGGAAAATTATGCAAATGAGGACAAGATTCCTTTAAGAGGCGCCAGAAGTGCCATTACTGTTCCCGGAATGGCAGACAGTTGGGACGCCATTTTAAAAGAATACGGCAAGTTTACCCTCAAGGAAGTGCTGGAGCCGGCAATTGAATATGCATGGAACGGTTTTCCGCTGTCCCCTGACCAGTACAAAAATACAGTGATGGCCCGTGCCATTTTAATGAAAACAAAACGCACTTCCGACATCTATCTTCCCAATGGAAAAGTGCCGCAAATCGGGCAGAAATTTGTTCAAAAAGAGTTGGGCCGCACACTTATGAAAATAGCAGAAAAAGGGAGAGATGTTTTTTATAAAGGGCCGATTGCAAAAGAGATTGTTGCGGCAATGAAAGCGGACGGCGGCTACTTGCTGGTTGACGATTTCGCTGACCATTATGGAAACTGGACCGATCCGATTTTTACCCACTATCATGATTACCAAATTTATCAAGCTCCGCCAAATTCTCAAGGGTTTTCAGCGTTAATGGCACTCAATATATTGGAAAATTTTGATTTCACGTTGATCGAACATGGATCTTATGAATATTACCATATTTTAATCGAAACATTGAAAAAAGTATTTCAAGATCGGAATGAAGTTTTGACGGACCCGGAATTTTCCCCTGTTCCGCTGGAAAAATTACTCAGCAAAACATATGCAGCAAAGCTTGCAGAAGAAATCAATTGGGATCGTGCGATGGAATATAACGCGGAACCGTTAGGGAGGGACACAGCCTACGCAGCAGTAGTGGATGATGAAGGGAATGCGGTTTCTTTTATTCAAAGCCTCTATTTCGAATTCGGTTCAGCATTTGTAGCGGGTTCAACCGGTATTTTAATGCAAAACAGAGGGTCGTTTTTCTCTTTGGATGCAGGCCATGTGAATACTTTGGAACCACATAAGCGCACTTTCCATACATTAATGCCTGCGATGGCGTTTTTGGATGGGAAACCAAGCATTTTATATGGCACACAGGGAGGGGAAGGCCAGCCGCAGACCCAAACGGCCCTGATCACAAGAGTTGTTCACTATGGCATGAACCCTCAGCAGGCCGTATCTGCACCACGATGGGTTTGGGGGAGGACGTGGGGAGAACCAACGGAAGAATTAAAAGTTGAAGAAAGAGTGGGCAGTGAGGTATGCAATGCGCTTTCAAAAGCCGGGCATGTTGTCCGAAAAGTTTCTGCATATGATGGCGTAATGGGGCATGCCCATATGATCCAAATTAACGAACACGGCTTTAGAATCGGCGGAACAGACCCGCGCTGTGATGGGGCTGCCATTGGCTGGTAGTATATGGTTTCTGCCTTGACTACGATAGTCGGTGCCACAATAAAACAAGGAGAAGTGCTAAAATATGGAAGATAAATGGAATGCTTTTATTGACCCGGACGTGACTGTATGGCCAAAAAGAAATGGCTTATTGGATGGCTATACTTTTGCTGTTAAAGACGTTTTTGCTGTAAAAGGCCACAGAAATGCTGCCGGAAATCCCGATTGGTATGACTTCCACCCTGAAGCCGGGGAAAATGCCCCTGTCATTGAATGGCTCTTAAATGAAGGCGCACGGCTAACTGGTATGACACATACAGACGAATTAATGTACAGCCTGAATGGAGAAAATTTTCACTACGGGACACCCGTCAATCCTGTTCTGAAAGATCGTATTCCTGGAGGATCATCCAGCGGCTCCGCAGTCGCTGCAGCAGCCGGGTGTACAGATTTTGCGATTGGGACAGACACAGGCGGGTCTGTTCGGATTCCTTCCGCTTATTGCGGGATCTTTGGTTTCCGCCCCTCTCATGGAGTGATCAAAATGGAAGGCGTTATTCCGCTGGCGCCCTCGTTTGATACAATCGGCTGGATGTCCAAGGATCCCGGTATTTTGTATAAGGTCGGGCAGGTGCTCTTCAAGCCCGAAAAGGACATCCGTCCGCAATTTGAGTCTATATTTTTTGCGGAGGATGCGTGGGAGCTGGCAGGGGAAGAGACGCGAAAGCTACTTGAAAGTAAATGGCACCACTTGCTAAAAAACCGTAAACAACATGTTGTCAGAACGGCCATTGCAGATCAGGCGCTAAAGTCGTGGAGCCATACTTTCCGCCTGCTGCAAGGAAGAGAAGTTTGGAAAACACATGGTGCTTGGATTGAACATGCCCGCCCACAATTCGGTCCGGATATTGCCGAAAGATTCAAATGGGCGTCTACGATCGTGGAAGACAGCCATTGGGAAAAAGCAAATCAACTTCGACTGAATATTCGGGGTAAACTAAGGGGATTACTAGGTTCTTCAGGACTTCTTGTACTGCCGACAACCCCCGGCCCGGCGCCCGCAACCGGAAGATCCATGGAAGAGATAGAAAAAACGCGGGAACATACAATGCAGCTCAGCTGTATAGCGGGGTTGGCCGGCCTGCCACAACTTACAATCCCTTTTCTCACCGCAACAGGAGAACCCATCGGCCTGTCGGTAGTTGCTGGATATAGACAAGATGTAAAACTTTTGGCTTGGGTAGAAGAGCTGATGTTATCAGCGGCCTGATTCTTGCAAAACGTGGATATTAGGCTGCAGCCGTTAAGGCCGGGGAAAGCAGTGTTCCCCGGCCAATTAATTTGAAACATAATCAACACTTGCATTCATGGAAATTTTATGACATTATAAGCATATTATAAATTTCGGTCTGCTAAACAAAAAATCTTTGGCCGAACGCTCATACAGGGATTCTCGATAAAAAACAGAAAAAAACCAGGCACAAAAAAGCTATTTTAATGGCAGTGGGTGCCAAAATCACCGCCATTTCCAAAAACCGCTTCCCCAGACAAAAAATGCCCACAGATGTGGGGGGAGAAGCTGGATTTTTAGTGTTATGTGCAGTTTTTTTTACATAAAATGATGGATAATGCATATCAAGGGTTTATCAATTGGATTAAAAATGGGGGCAATTGGTAAAGGTGAGATCACTTTTTTCCAAAAATCATTCGGTTTTTTTCTTATGGACGGGTCAGGGGATTTCCAGTATAGGATCGATCGTATACTCCATGGCACTTTCATGGTACGTTATAAATGAAACAAAGTCACCATTTGTTATGGGAACTGTTTTGTTAGTTGGGTTATTACCGAGAATTGTATTTTCAATTATTTCCGGAGTGTTTGGTGACAGAATATCCAAAAAGAAATTCATTTTATCAATAGACCTGCTTAGATTTATCATCACATTTGTTTGGGGAGTTTCTTTATTTTATCATTCTTTCAATATTGTAGAAGTATATATTTATACTTTTGTTTTGTCTCTAATTGATGCGGTATTCAATCCTATTTATAACGCCATCCTGCCCGAGGTCGCGAATACAGACAATTTATCCCGGCTGGTCTCGATTAACCAAATGGTTTTTAAAATTGCTTCCATCTTAGCGCCAACGTTTGCTGGCATAGCCATCATAAAATTGCAATTCAACCAATTTATCATCCTAAATAGCATTACTTTTTTAATTGCGGCGCTGTTTACTTTGCCTATAAAATATGAGAACAAAAATCAAACGATACAAAAAAAGGCCAGCCCATTTGATCATTTGAAAAGCGGATTGAAATATTTTTGGGGAAATAAGATTATTTTTTGGTCGGTTGTTTTGATTTCTTTCGCAAATATTGCAGTAGTTAGTTATAACGTTAACCTCGTTAATATGATCCAAAATGATTTGAATTTAAGCGCAAATGTATACGGCGTAGTTCTTACTTTTTATTCAGCAGGATCTTTTTTAATCAATTTATTATTGAGCGTTTATAAAATAAAAAAGTTCCGAGGTTATATTTATTTAACGAGTTTGTGTGTAGCAGGGCTGCTTTATACAACCGTATTTTTTGTTAAAACGCCCCTTTTGCTTTATATTATCTTCTTTTTAGTAGGGAGTTCGTTTACTATTACAAGTTATATATCAACATTGATTTTGTATGAACTCTCATTGGAAGAATATAGAAGCAGGGTACTCGGAATTGCAAGCATATCCACATTTTTATCACCTGTTGGATTTTTAGTGTGGGGAATAGCGGGGGATGTTATGAAGTCTTCATCGGCAATAGGTTTAGCAGGCTGTATCATTATGCTGATTGCGCTTTTCGGTTTTACAACTTCCATAAAAGAATATTGAAAAATACGGCGGACAAAAGAGCGAGTGTGCTTTTTTAAGAGCGTGGCAGGAAGCAGGTTTTAAAATCCGCCCTCTATGTAAAGGAAGGCCTTCAATTTTGCATGTTTTCTTAACATAGACGCGCCCTATGTAAAGGAAGGCCGTCAATTTCCCGCGCTTTCTTAACGTAGCCGGGCTCTAAGTTAAGGAAGGTCTTCGTTTTTGCACGCTTTCTTAACGTAGATGCCCTCTATGTAAAGGAAGGCCTTCAATTTTGCATGTTTTCTTAACATAGACGCGCCCTATGTAAAGGAAGGCCGTCAATTTCCCGCTCTTCCTTAACGTATACGGGCTTTATGTAAAGGAAGGCCTTCAATTTTCCGCGTTTCCTTAACGTAGACGCCCCCTATGTGAAGGAAGACCATCATTTTCCCATGCTTCCTTAACGTATACGGGTTCTATGTGAAGGAAGGTCGTCATTTTTCCACGCTTTCTTAACGTAGGCGCCCACTAAGTTAAGGAAGGCCTTCAATTTTGCATGCTTTCTTCACATAGAACTTGCAGAATAAGCAAAATGCCTAAATCTGCAAAATTACTGACAAATTGGGTACAAACTCAGAATCGGATCCGTTCAGCAAGCCTCAGGTATGAATAATATTTGGGCAACAACTCGCCTTTTCATTCACAATTTGAAAAAATAAGAAAACCCCAGAACCGTTGCGGCTCAGGGGTTTTAAGGATGATTCCGACTGGTCTCGAACCAGCGACCTCCACCCTGTCAAGGTGGCGCTCTCCCAGCTGAGCTACGGAATCGTATTCATCTCTGTCGGACAATACTTAGTATATAAGGAACGGGGTGCCTTGTCAATCAGTTTTTTTTAAAAAAAGAATAGAAATCCTATCTCGAAAAAATGGGATTCTCCTTCATGCCGCGCACGGTCATCCTTTCTTACGGGACATCGCCCTGTAGCTGGTCGGGGTGGTTTGGTAATACCTTTTGAACACTTTACTGAAATAACTGATCTCCCGAAAACCCAGGCTGTGCGCAATATAAGAAACCGGCAAGTCATCGTTGGCAAGCATGTCTTTTGCCAGATTCATTTTTTGACGGTTGACAAAAGAAACAAAAGTTTCGCCGGTTTCCTTTTTGAAAAGTTTGCTGAAATAATACGGACTTAAATACACATGGCCGGCGGCTTCTTCCAAAGTGACAGGCTGGTGAATGTGTTTCTGTATATATTGAAGGGCTTGCTTTATTTCTTTTTTGGAGCTGGCATGTTTTTTCACTTGAGCGGTTGATTCCTTCGCCGGTTTTGCTTCTTCATTTAAAACGGAAGACAAATAGTATTCTGACAAAGTACCCAGCACTTCGGCAGAAGCAGATAATTTTTCTAAAGAAAAAACCGGAAGTTTGCTATAGGCGGCCGCAAAATCACGGTGGGAAGACAGATCAAGCGGTTGTTGCTGCAAAAAATCTTTCACTTGAGTTTCATCGTCTTCCAGGCGCACCTGACCGCCAATGATAAAACCATAAAGCGTGTTTTCCCGGCTTTTTACCGGTACCGCAAAATCCGCGAGGCCAGCATGGCACCTGTACATGCAGGGTTGCCCGTTTTTCATTGTTTCAAAACCGCCGAATTTCGCACATGTTTGGCAGTGTTTCCGGAGATGCGGAACTTGCCGGATGATTTGACAGACAGGCGGGAATTGATCATCATCAGAAATTTCTTTTCCGTCAATATCCACATAAACCGCTGTGAGCCCGGTCGCAGAAGAAAACATTTCCATTACTTTTTCAATTTGTTGTTTGTTTTCCATTTCACAAAGCCCCCGTTTTCAAAAAGCAATCGTTAAAGCGATTACAAAATCTTGTTCAAAGCTGAACAAAAAAATACAAATGAATCTTTTACCATGCAAAAAGGCGGGAAAGCGCAAACATTGATTTCTAACCTCATTATAAATGAAAGCGCAACAAAAAAATATCATTTTCTCTATTTTTAGCTGAATTTGACGCCGGAATAGGCAAATTTGTTACAAAGCGTTTCTTTATACTTGTATTATAAGGAAATGCATATAGTTATTTGTGAAAGAGATCACATAAAATGTTGCGGATAAGATTGTTATCTTTCGGAGGGATATAAAATGAAAAAAATAATGGCCATTAATGCAGGCAGTTCTTCATTAAAATTTAAAGTTTTCAATATGCCGGATGAAAGTATTTTAATTGGAGGGGTGTTTGAACGAATCGGATTCGACGCCCCTGAAGTTTCATATAAAATCAACGGTTTCCGCCAAAAAGAAAAACCGCCGATTCACGATCACCGTGACGCTGCGGATTATTTGATTGAAATTCTTTTAAAAAACCATATTGTCGATGATTTAAATGAAATTTCAGCTGTCGGACATCGGATCACACATGGGGGTTCAGACTTTTCGGATTCTGCCGTACTCGACCGTATAGTGATTCAAAAAATTGAAAATTTATGCGAATTGGCGCCTTTGCATAATCCGGCTGGGTTACTCGGAATCAGGACTTTTATGAAAAGGCTTCCTAAAGCATGTGCTGTAGCCGTGTTCGATACCTCTTTCCATCAAACACTTGCACCTGAAACATATTTGTATCCGGTGCCTTTGAAATTATACAATGAATATCATATCCGGAAATATGGCTTCCATGGAACCAATCATCAGTATGTTGCCAATGAAGCAGCCCTGCTTCTTGAAAAACCATTGAAAGACTTGAAAATCATTTCCTGCCATTTAGGAAACGGTTCCAGTATTTGTGCAATTCAAGGCGGAAAATCTGTCAATACTTCAATGGGCTTTACCCCGCTGGCCGGATTGATGATGGGAACACGTTCCGGCACGGTTGATCCTTCCATCATTCCATTTATCATGAAAAAAACAGGGCAGACCATTGATGAAGTGATGGATATGTTCAATAAAGAGTCCGGCTTGCTCGGTATTTCCGGGATTTCGAATGATTTCCGTGACGTGGAGCTGGCAGCAAAAGCTCATAATGAACAAGCGGAATTGGCAATCAAAATGTTTGTGAATCGTGTGACAGAATGTGTTGGCGGTTATGTTGCATTGATGGGCGGTGTGGATGCCATTGTGTTCACGGCAGGGATTGGGGAACATTCTGCCTCCGTCCGGCAAGCGGTTGTTTCCAATTTAGCCTATCTTGGGGCAAAATTGGATTTCAGGTCAAACGAAGAAAACGGGCCGTATATTCATACCCCTGATTCAAAAGTGTCTTTACTGGTCATTCCGGCAAACGAAGAATTGATGATTGCACGGGATACCTGGCGCTTAAGTGAAGGGCAAGCCGCGCGTTTGTCCGAAAAACAAACAGTGAGAGTCTGAAAAAGCGGCGATTTAAAAAAGGACGATGCGGTAAAACGATCGTCGCATCGTCCTTTTTTGCTGGAAAACTGAACGGGACTTGCCGGCTATCCCCAAACTTCCCCGGCAATCTTTACCACGTGTGATAGTTTTGCCCATTGTTCTTCCTCAGTAAGCAGATTGCCTTCTTCTGTGGAAGCGAAACCGCATTGCGGACTGAGGCAAAGCTGTTCAAGCGGGACATACTTGGAGGCTTCGTCAATTCTGCGCTTCACATCGTCCGCATTTTCGAGCTCGCCGAATTTGGAAGTGACAAGGCCGAGCACAATTTGCAGGTCTTTCCTTTGTACATGGCGCAAGGGTTCGAATCCGCCGGCGCGGTCACTGTCATATTCCAGGAAAAAGCCGTCGATATTGAGGCCGTTAAATAGCGTTTCGGCGACCGGTTCATAGCCGCCAGAAGCAATCCATGTCGAGCGGAAATTACCCCGGCAAATGTGCATCGTAACTGTCAAATCTTCGGGTCGTCCGCTGACTGCTTCATTGATGGTGCGTGCATAAAGTTTTTCCAGATGGTCCGGATTCAGCCCGCGGGCTTTCAGCTGTTCCTTCTGTTCATCGGAGCAAAGGTATGCCCATGCTGTATCATCGAGCTGCAAATAGCGGCAGCCGGCATCGTAAAAAGCGGCAATCGCTTTTTTATAAGCTTTTCCAAGATCGTGGAAAAACAAATCTTCATCCGCCTGGTAACGCCCGTATGCAATCTTGCCGCGGAAATGCAGCATGCTAGGACTTGGAATGGTCATTTTAGGCATGTGGTCCCCGGCAATGCTATGTAAAAATTTATAATCATCAATCATCGGATGGCCGGAAAAATCCAGATCTCCGATTATCCGGATGGAATGCGATTTAGTCTGCTTTTCTTTAAATTGGATGCCGCCCCCGGATTCGTATCCTTGCACACCAGTAAGATTTTCGAGAAAATCAAAATGCCAGTAAGCCCGGCGGAATTCCCCGTCCGTTACCGACTGCAGGCCGATTTCTTTCTGCTTTGCCACAATCCTTTTGATTTCCTCATTTTCTATTTCACGCAGCGCTTCTTTTGTGATTTCGCCTGATTCTTGCCGGCGGCGGGCCTGTTTCAACTTTTCCGGCCTGAGCAGACTCCCGACATGATCGGCGCGGAATGGCGGTATTGCTTTTGCCAATTGTATCCTCCCCTTTCTTGTAAATATTTAGAATGATAGCAAAAAAAGGAAGAAAAGTAAACTGCTTTATTTTCTCTGGGATTATGAAGCCATTGTGACAACGATGGACTGGGAACCTATGGATATTTGGAGATTTTACAATCAGAGAGCCTGTCTGGAAAACTATATCAAAGAGTCTAAATATGGTTTTTCGATGGACAAGATTCCAACAGATTCTTTCGGGGCAAATCATATGGATCTTCTGATTAAATTACTGGCGTACAATTTATTCGAGATCTTTAAAAAGGACCATTGCCCGGCTGCGTTCAAGTCCTATACCATCAGGCGGTTTCGAAGAGAGTTTATTTATTCGGCCGGCGTGCTGACGTCTCACAGCCGGAGGGTCTCATTGAACATTTGTGAGACATATGCCCACAAATGGGCATTCCGGAAAATGATTCAAAGTGTGCGCATGATTGATTGAGAGACAGGAACTGAATACTGGAAATTAAAAAGCCCGCAAAGGTGGGGAGGGGGAAAGTATACCTTCAACCACCTGAAATTATAGATTTGGATTCCATATTTTACATTTACTTCCACGTGTGTGGATTTTAGCTATCAAATCGCTGCACTTTCGTAATTTGGGTTTATTTTATATATGAGGAAAGTTGTTGCCTATGAGACGAGGGCGGATGAGTTCCCCTTATTTCAAAAATTCGCGAGAAAATTTGATTTGGACATCAAGTATATTGATGATGTGTTAACCCCTGAAACGGCAATGGAAGCAAAAGGCGCTGAAGCGTGACGATCCTTGGGAATTATCCGGTCGGCTCCGGGACTTTCAAGGCTTTAAGGGATGTCGGCGTGAAGTATATCGGCCTGAGGACTGCAGGATATAATCATATCGATCAGGAAGCCGCAAAAGCATATGGCATCCGTTTTTCGAATGTGGCGTATTCGCCTTATTGCGTGGCCGATTTTGCAACGATGCTGATTTTGATGTGTGTGCGGAAAGCAAAACAGATCTTAAGCCGTGTCGAGGCACAGGATTTTTCTGTGGAAGGGATTCAGGGCAGGGAAATGCGCAACTTAACGATCGGGATTATTGGCGTCGGCAGAATCGGCAGCATTGTTGCAAAAAATTTGTCCGGTTTTGGCTGCAACCTCATTGCACACGATACTGTTGAAAGGGATGAATTGCGCGGCATCCTGAAATATGTATCTTTGGATGAACTGCTGGAGGAAAGCGATGTGATTACCATCCACACACCCTTGTTTGAAAGTACATACCATATGATTAACCAAGAACGTATTGCAAAAATAAAGGACGGCGTATGCATCATCAATTGTTCCCATGGTGCTGAAGTGGATACGGATGCGCTCATCGCCGGGATTGAGGCGGGGAAAGCCGGCGCTGCCGGGATTGATGTGCTGGAGGATGAGGAAGGAATTTTTCATTATGACCGCCGCACGGATATTTTGGCCCACCGCCAGCTGGCCGTTCTGAGATCTTTTCCCAATGTGATCGTCACGCCGCACACTGCGTTTTACACCGATCAGGCGGTTAGCGATATGGTGGAGATGGCGCTTACATCGCTTGTATCCTTTATGGAGATGGGGAAGAGCAGGTGGGAGATAAAATCATGAAGAGGATAAGCAGCTTTTTTATCATTGCAGGACAAACATAGAGATATTTAAGCACAGATTGAATGACCATTTTACAGCATTGCTGTTGGCCTGATCCGTTGAAATAATGGGGTGGAAGCTGATTTTTTGCGTTAACACTTCGATTATGGTAAACTAATCAATGAACCGTTCAAAAAAGCTGTTGAGCGTTGTCCGATTGTTCATCTGTAATGCGTTCCGTCTTTAACGGCATATAACCCGCTTTCACTATTTGAGGTATAAAGAAGATAGGTGGGGAACCAGCTGCCCGTAAAAATCTTTAGAGGCGCCTTAAGCCTCCGTTTCCTGTCCGCCTCCGCCCATTTTAAGCCCTTTTTCACTTTGCTAACTTGCACTCTTGCCCGCTATCTTCGAGTAGTTGATCAATTCTTGCACTACATATGCCTGCCATCTATTCGGTGGTTTTTCTGGAAATATTAGCAGAAATGCTGAAGTATCAACGAGTGGTTTTTAATTTCAATGATTCCCATTTCCATTCGCCTGCGGGTTTTTGAAAAAGAAAGCCAAAACAAATGACGGCTGATGAAAAAATCTTTTATCAATGTAGGTATTAAAAATGAATCTTTATAGAAGGGAAGACAGGTGCCGAAAACTATCAAATAAGGAGTAGATTTGAAAAATGGTATTTAATAAGAAAAAAATTAACATCGTTAATATTCGACAAACGAAAAAAAGCGTGTTTGCTACAGGAGTAGGAAACGCGATGGAATGGTTTGATTTTGGCTTGTATTCTTATTTAGCTGTCATTATCAGCCGGAACTTTTTTAGTGCCGTGGAGAATGACGAGCTGAAATTAATGTTTACATTTGCCACATTTGCGATTGCCTTTTTAATGCGCCCTTTAGGCGGTGTTATATTCGGCAGAATCGGAGATAAATATGGGAGAAAAGTCGTTTTAACCATCACGATTATTTTAATGGCTTTTTCCACACTCCTAATCGGTTTATTACCTACGTATGACCAAATTGGAATATGGGCCCCGGTGCTCTTATTAGTAGCCAGAATTATTCAAGGATTTTCAACTGGCGGCGAATATGCCGGCGCCATGGTCTATATTGCAGAATCTTCCCCGGACAATAAGCGTAATGTGCTTGGAAGCGGACTGGAAATTGGTACGCTTGCCGGCTATATATTAGCTTCACTCCTTGCCAGTACGCTCTTCATCACGCTAACTGACCAGCAGATGGCCACATGGGGTTGGCGAATTCCATTTTTGCTTGGCTTGCCTTTAGGGCTGGTAGGGTTTTATTTAAGAGCCCATTTAGAGGAAACCCCCATTTTCGAAAATGAACTTTCTGTGGAGGGTGTCCAGGAGGAAAGCTTCCTTTCGATTTTAAAAAACCATAAAAAAGACATTCTAGTATGTTTCGTATCTGTCGCATTCTTTAATGTTACAAACTATATGTTATTATCCTACATGCCATCGTATTTGGATGAGGTGATTGGTTTATCCAGTACGGCAGGGACGGTATTAATTACGCTGATTATGGTGATTATGGTGCCGCTCGCTTTATTGTTTGGGAAGCTCAGCGACCAAATTGGAAACAAGACGGTTTTAATCATGGGTTTAGGCGGATTAACCTTATTATCTGTCCTTGCATTTTACTTCATCCATTTGAATACAATTGCATTCGTATTTTTAGGTATTCTCATTTTAGGTATTTTGCTTTCAACTTATGAAGGCACGATGCCTGGTACTTTGCCAACCATGTTTTACACGGATATTCGGTACAGAACACTGGCTGTGACTTTTAATGTTTCTGTTTCATTATTTGGCGGCACTACCCCGCTCATCTCAACATGGCTGGTTCACCAAACCGGGAATGCCCTGGCGCCTGCTTTTTATCTGACATTCTTCAGCCTTATTGGCTTTTTCGTCATCTTGTTCTTGTTCACCAGTACTTCCGGAAAGTCTCTAAAGGGTTCGTACCCAACAGTGGCGACGAAGACGGAGTATAAGGAAGCTATAGAAAATCCAAGACATTCATTATGGTGGCTGATGGAAAAACAAGAGGAAAATAAGCGTCTGTACAATTAAACGGCTGTGCAAAATTTGTGCCGGGGATGGCAGGCTTGCCGGCCTTTCCGGATCCCAGCTCAGCCTTTAAACAGAAAAAGCGCCAAAAGATTTGGCGCTTTTTCTGTTGATAAAGTGAAAGTTTCCGCTGCTTATGGTTTTGAAAATGCCTGCAGTGCCTGGTAGCAGGCAGCGACGGGATGGTAGTCGGTTTTCGGCGGGGAGCTTTTCGGGCCGGAAACACGTTCATTTTTCCGGTTGAGCAGTTTATACCAGCCGCCGTATTGGTGGTCGATCAAGTAGTTGGAAGCATAAGAAAACAGCTGATTGTACCGCTCGGAGTAGATACTTTTTCCGGTTTTTGCGGCAAGAAGCGCAGAGGCTGCGATCGCTTCCGATATCACCCAGTAGTTTTTATCCGTATCAATGACTTCGCCTTGTGGAGAGAGTGCAAAAAAGATGCCGCCGAATGTTTCATCAGCGCCTTTCTCCCAGGCTTTTCCGTAAAGTTCTTCAGCTGTCTCAACTATCCACGGTTCAGAGAGATGGCGGTCAAGCCACATCAGCAGTTTGCTTCATTCCAGCTGATGGCCGGGAATAAAGCCGTATGGGCGGAACTCATCTTTTGTTTGGTGAAGATGATAGGTCCAATCCGGCTGCCAGTCAGGTGTGTAGTTTTCCCAGATCATTCCGCCGGATCTCTCTTTTAATGTGCGGCAGACGCTTTCTGCTAGTTTATATGCCCGGTTTAAGTATTTCTTTTCGCCGGTTGCTTCGTATGCCGTAAGCATGGCTTCACACATATGCATATTTGCGTTTTGCCCGCGGTAGGAAGAAAGTGTTGACCAGGATGCATCCCATTCATCCCGGTAGAGCCCGTCGTCCGGATCCCAGAAATGCTGCTCTGTAACATGGTACAGATCCTCGATCAGTTCCTTCGCACCCCGGATGCCGGCTTGATCAGCAATGGCGGCTGCCAACAGGGCGAATGCATGGCCGTATGTCATTTTTGCGGGATCTTTTACACTCTGCCCTTTTAATTCAAAAAAGTAGCCGCCGTATTTTTTATCACGATGGCGATTTTTCAGAAATTCAATACCGTGGGCAGCGGCCTGTGCACACCACTCCGGCCCGCCAATCAGGGAGCCAATGCTGAAATTGTAAATAAACCGGCTTGTACCGACCAGATGCTTTGTTTCCCGGTCATTGATGGAGCCATTATCGAGAAAACCGTTTATATACCCGCCGTTTTCCGTATCTATGCAGGCAGGATAATAAAATTCAAGAATTTGAATGATTTGCTGTTTTAAAACGTGAGGGTCTTTAAAGTCCATATCATCGCATCCATTTGTTCATTTGGGTGGAAGAGTTAAAAAAACTGCAGAAAAGATTTTCTGCAGTTTTTTTCCATCAGATGACATTGCCATGCCGCCGTTAACATGGATGCACTGACCGGTAATATAAGCCCCTTCATCAGAAGCTAAAAGCACATATGCCCCTGCATGGTCGGCCGGCTGTCCCGGGCGTCCGAGCGGGGTTTTAAGCCCAAAGCTTTCCACTGTCTTTTCGTCAAAAGTGGAAGGAATAAGCGGTGTCCAAATCGGTCCTGGTGCTACCATATTGACGCGTATCCCTTTTGAGGCGAGATTTTGTGCAAGGCTGCGCGTAAATCCGACAATGGCCCCTTTTGTAGCAGTATAGTCTAGGAGTTTCGGATTGCCTACATAGGGATTAATAGATGCCGTTGAAATGATGGCACTGCCTTGTTTTAAGTGCGGGACGGCATATTTGCACATATAAAAGACGGAATAAATGTTGGTACGGAAGGTTTTGTCCCATTGTTCATGGGTAATATCTTCAATCTTTTCAGTAGGGAACTGCACGCCTGCATTATTGACCAAAATATCGAGTTTTCCAAACTCTGCTACCGTTTTTTCAACGAGCTGTTTACATGTTGCTTCTTGGGAGACATCCCCCGGTAGCAGCAGACATTGGACGCCTTCTGCTTCAACAAGGCTCTTCGTTTCTTCAGCATCGTTTTGTTCATTTAAATAGTTTATGGCTACGTTCGCGCCTTCTTTTGCATAAGCGATCGCAACAGCACGTCCGATACCGCTGTCTCCACCAGTAATGAGCGCCACCCGTCCTTTTAATTTTTCACTGCCTTTATAATTCAGCGGTTGGACAGGCCGCGGATTCATCAGCGATTCAATGCCCGGTTGTTCCGGCTGGGTTTGGGCAGGTTGTCCGTTTTTTTGCTGTTCATAAATATTCATCGATGCATCCTCCTCCTTCATATTGCATACAGTATTTGTATATCCCGCAAAAAAACCAATAAACCTCAAAACAAAAACGGCAACGGTTTCAAATTTTGATGGCCAATGGACGGCAACGGTTTCTGATTTGGCCGTGTATTCGTGCCCCGGCCCGGCAGCGTGGTATTCTTTGCAAGATGCCGACTTGCCGCGCCCGCAAAAAAACATGCCGGCAGCAAAAGAGAAGAACAACTGCTGCAATTATTTTCCAATCCAGTAAAAATGACGGCATGGGCTGCAACGGAAGCGGACAAAGCCATTACCGCCTCGTAATTGTTGACCTGCTTAGAACACCTAAATACCGCGTTGAAAGAATGGCGGTATTTAGGTGAATGAAAACCAAGCAATAGGGCAAAACAATTTTATCAATCAATCGGCTTGGGAGTGTTCGTGATGCACATCGAAGGGAATGTGATTAAAGGAGAATTTGATAAGAACCGGAATGAATTTTCACTGCAGCATGTCAAACAATTTGTTACAGTATCGACCATTAATGCAAACCAGTTCAGATCCTTATATGATTATTTGAAGAAGCACCGGGATGACCATGAAGGCCAAATCTTGACCTTATATGATCAAATGCCGGTTCATTTATCCGCTGAAGATATTCATCTGTTCATTGAAGATCTTGAAAAACTGCAACCATTGTACCACCCGGAAGGAATGTAATGCCTCTTTCTGTAAAAGCATGGATCAATTGGCCGACTATATGATCTCTTTTTACTCATTTTCATGCTTGTGCGGGTGTGGCATTGTGGATGTCTGGAAGGGAGGGATATCTGCAGCCGCGGTTCATTGTAAACAGGTGCCTGTATGTCCAAAAAAACATCTCCTGCTGGCATTTTCGGAGATGTTTTTTGCCGTGCATTTATTATATGGACGCTTCATTTCTATTCTGTGACCGTTAATTTCACCGTACCAATTCCTTCAAATTTTCCGCTATATGTTCCAGCTTCCAGCGGTTTTGGCAGGATAAATGTGCCGGATGAGACAAACATGCCCGGTTCAAGCGCTGCCTGATGTTCGCCTAGTTTTTTCATCAGCCATTTTACGGCATGAAGCGGATGCCCCATGACAGCTGAAGATTTGCCTTCATCGAGCACCTTGCCATTAAGGAGCAATTGGCCATGGATATTATCAATATCGCCATATGTATAATCTTTGGCTTCCCCAAAAGCTACTTTTCCGCCGACAGCCCCGTCTGCGCAAACTTGTTCTTTTGGCATTTTAGGGAACCAGTCCTTAAATCGGGAATCAGGAATTTCCAATCCCGGCGCAACTTGTGTCTTTTGGATGATTTCTGCTTCAGACGCGTCTGCCGTAAGCCGTTCTTTTACAAGAAAAACCAATTCCAATTCGATCAATGGATGAAGGGTATCTTTGCTTAGAGAGATATGGTTTGTCACCTGTTGATCGGTCAACTCGCCGTACAATGGTTCACGCGCATCAAATAATGCCTGCGTTTCGGGGCTTGTCATGCTGATCTTATACCCATTTAACGTTTCGTGGTTTTCTTTTTTTGCTGCAGTAAAAGCATGCTGCATCCGGTAAGCCTCATCTAAATCGATGCCTGACGGAAAAACATCCTTGTTCAGCGCTTTTCCATTTTTGTAAGCATCATACAAAGTATTTAAAAAAGCTTCCTTTAACATCGCCAAACCACCTTCACCAAAATTTTTATATTTATATAATTTATCTATCATTTTAACACTTTTTGGGAGCGATAGACAAAATTTTTTTGGAATGGGCATTTTTCGGAATAAAAGAGAAATAAAGAGGGAGAGGGGGGACTTAAGCATAATAGTGGGGAAGGAAACGTTAAAAATTCCGGTTTAACCAGGGCCGGGCATTTCAAAAGTGCGGCCCTGGTTGTTAGTGTGCAAGCAGCTGCCGGTAGGACAGGGGGTCTTTTACTAAATCTTCCAGTGTATATTTGTCGAGCACGCGGAGATAAGCGACGAGGGCTTCGTTTAAAACATGCTTTAATCCGCAAACGGGGGAGATGATACAGGCAGAGGCCCCATCTTCCATACATTCCACCAATTTAAAATCATCTTCTGTTATGCGGATCAGTTTTCCAACATTAATTTCGCGGGGATGTTTGTTCAGGCATATGCCGCCTCCCCTTCCGCGCACTGTTTTCACCAGCCCGAGCTGGCTTAACTCGTATGTGATTTTCATTAAATGATTTTTTGAGATGTTGTAGGCATCCGCGATTTCTTTGATGCTGGCTAATTTTCCTTCTTCCAATGAAGCGAGATAGATTAATTCGCGCAAAGCATAATCAGAGTAATGGGTTAAACGCATTGATATCACCTGCCAACCCCATTATACCTGTTCCCGCCGAAAATGGCGTTCATTTTTTTCCTTTCCGGAAAATGTGACAACATTATTAAAGATATATTTAAAATATTGCTTTAAAAACGAAGAAGCACTATCTTAAAGATATATTTTAAATACTACTATTTGGAGAGTGGAAATCATGTTATCGCAGAAAACCATTGAGATCGTAAAATCAACTGTGCCCGTATTAAAAACACAAGGGACGGACATTACTACATACTTTTATAAAACCATGTTTGCAGCACATCCCGAGCTGCTGAATATTTTTAATCAAACGAATCAATCACGAGGAAGGCAGCAAACAGCACTCGCCAATGCCGTACTTGCGGCGGCTTCTTATATTGACCATTTGGAAACCATCTTGCCGGTTGTGGAACAAATTTCACAAAAACACCGTGGCCTGGGCGTTAAACCGGAGCATTATCCGATTGTCGGGGAATTTTTACTAAAAGCCATTAAAGAAGTATTAGGAGATGTGGCCACGGAAGAGGTTTTACAGGCTTGGGCTGAAGCATACGGGGCCATTGCTGATGTTTTCATTCAAGTCGAGAAAAAAATGTATCAAGAAGCTGAAACCCAAAGAGGGGGATGGGACGGTTTTAAACCGTTTAGAGTTGTAAAAAAGGTAAAAGAGAGCAATGTTATTACTTCCTTTTATTTAAAACCTACGGACGGGGGCCCGGTGCCATCCTATCTTCCGGGGCAGTACCTTACACTAAGAGTGAAAATTCCAGGCGAAACATATCTGTTTAACCGCCAGTACAGCCTTTCATGCGGGCCGGGGCATGAGTATTTCCGGATTTCGGTGAAACGGGAAGCAGATCATGAACCGAACGGGAAGGTGTCAACATATTTACATGATCAAGTAAAAGTGGGAGACGAGCTGGAGATCAGCGTACCGGCCGGCGTCTTCACACTTGACGATGAGGCTGCACCGATTGCCCTAATTAGTGGCGGGGTTGGCTTGACACCAATGATGAGTATGCTGGAAGCTTTAGCGGATGCCAGCTCTAAACGTGAAGTCCATTTTATTCATGCTGCCCGCAATGAAGAATTCCATGCTTTTAAAGAGGAAGCAAAGCACCATATTGAAAAGCTTGAAAACGGGCATTATTATTTTGGGTACGGGCATCCCCTTCACGAAAACAGCGGCTGCGATTTCACAGGCCATCTTTCCACAGCATTTTTGGAAAAGATTGTAACCACGCAAACGGTTTGTTATATTTGCGGACCGGTTCCGTTTTTGAAAAGTGCGGTGCAAATTTTAACGGAACTTGGCGTTGCCAAAGAAAATATCCGCTATGAATTTTTTGGGCCGGCAATGGAACTGGCGCCGGCTGCAGCCGTTTAACCGAGCGGGGGAAAGAAAACTCCGTGATGAAACGCTCATTTTTTCATGCCGGCACATCGTTTGCGGCCTGAACCAGTCCCTTTTTCCCGTGATTTTAAAGCGGGAAGGGGCAGTCCCATTTTGGCTCATGCAATGAAGATCGCGAAATGCTTTTGGAAATAGTGACTTCACGATCAACCAACTGTATCGTCCTTACAAAAATAAGGGGCTCCCATCAGCCGTCTAACGACTTTTGGGACAGCCCCTTTTTCATAAAATCAGCAGCAAGCTTGCGACAATTGGAACGGCAATCATCGAAGACTTTAGCAGCGAGACGGGGGCGCGGTTTGTAAATTTGGCACCGATGTATGCGCCGGACATTGTGCCGATGACGACTTCCACAAGGAGCCCAAGATCGAGTGTCCCTTGCTGGAAGCTGGCGAGTCCGCCGCCTATTGCAATTGGGATAATGACCATCATGGTTGTGCCGGCAGCCTGGCGGACGGATAAGCCGAGAAGGATCATTAAGCCAAGCTGGATAAATGGTGTCGAGCCGATCCCGAACATCCCTGAGAGCGCGCCGGTTACGATGCCGAGCAACAGCGAGCGGGTCACAAAACGGGGCCCGAACGGAAGGGTTTTTGCCTGGATGGATTGCTTTTGCAGCAAAAACATTCTGAGCCAGAGCAGAAAGGCTGAAAACATGAGCATGCCGGCTGTGAGCCATTTTAGTTCGCTACTCGCAATATGCGCGGAGACATGGGATCCGGCCCAGGCTCCGGCAGCGCCTATGATGCCGGTTGTAATGCCTGCTTTAATGGAGACATTGCCTTCCCGGTAATGGCTTACCGCCCCGGAAAATGAAGAAAAGATCATGGCTGTTAAAGCAGTCGCAAGCGCGGTATGGATCGAAACCCCGAATAAAATCGTCAGCAGGGAAATGATAAAGCCCGCGCCGCCTGCCCCGATAAAGCCTAAAATAAGTCCTGTTAAAAACATCGTAATCAAGATGGAAACATGCATGATGGAAAATCCTTCTTTCGCATTGTACTTCTTCCATTTTATCCGGAACCGCAGGCCTTGTCACGCTGCCGGTTTTTGAAACGGCGTGGCCCCATCCGGAAGATTCGTGCCCGCATCATATGCGGCTGGCTTTACCATATATGAACGGAATATTGCTGCTCTTTTGCCTGCAAAGCCGCCATCATGCAATGGGTGCCGGGGCTTCATGTATTAAATCAGACAATGAAAAGGCGGTTATCAGCATTCTAAAGGCCAGATCGAAAAAGCGGCGCCCATTTTGCAGCATGAAAAAAACGGCTCCATTCTTGAAGAACAGGGCCGTTTTGGGGGTTTATTGCGTAACCGGTACAGCGAGCAGCGCGCTCAGCATCCAGATGGTTTTTTCAACGTTTTCCACGAGCGTTGTCGCCATGTCAGCCGTGCCATAATCCTGATTGTCTTCGGCAAGTGCGATCAATTTTTTCAGTTCGACGGCGATCTGTTTGTAGTCTTTTACAAGAGATTCCACCATTTGTTCAGCGGTTAAGCCGGATTTTGCTTCTTCAATGGTTGCAAGTTCGAGGTATTCTTTGAAAGAAGCAGCCGGTTTTCCGCCGATCGCAAGGATGCGTTCTGCAAAATCATCGACCACCGTGGCAGCTTCGTTGTACAGTTCTTCAAATTTTACGTGCAGCGTGAAGAACAGCGGGCCTTTCACATACCAGTGGTAGTGGTGCAATTTTGTGTATAGGACGCTCCAGTTTGCAACTTGTACGTTTAACGCTGTTTCAATATACATTTTCATTCCTCCCCGGGTTTTGGTCTTGCTATATTTTTATTATAATATATATCATTTAAAAGTCAATATTAAATTATAATAATTATAAACAAGGTGGGAATGTTGATAATTTGTCCGTCTCTATCTGGTTTAATAACAATACGCCCCCCAGCCGTTTCACCTTTCGCTGGTTTTAAAACGCAAAGGTAGGGCAAAGAAGCTCCGCTTGCCCTCGCTTTCTACACGGTACGCTTCTGAATAGGCATCCCCCGGCCGTCCCGGTTTTCTCCGGTTTTAAAAACGCAAAGGCAGGGACAAGGAGATTCGCTTCTTGCCCCTGCCGTCTGTTTTCAAAATTTCGCGCGGCCTGTTGCCCGGTTTTTGCGCTTAAGCTCACGGTACGATCCGGAATCTTTTTTTTCGGCCTGGTTTTAGTTTCTGTCGGTTTTAAAGATAATCCCGTTTTGCTTCCGCGATTTTTCGATAACCGAAAGGACTTCATAACTGGACTGGCGCAAGGTTTCATACGTTTTTCTGTCATTTTGCGCGATGATATCGGCAAAATCATTGATTTCATACATCATATTTTGCGCTTCCTGCTTCCGCGAGAAGAGGACCGGCTCCTTTGTCCGCACATCGGCAAACTTCATCTTTTCCAATTCTGAGATGCCTTCAATAATAATGCTGCCTTTTTCGCCGTGGATTTCGCTCGGAATATAAGAATGGGAAATTTTTGAGCAGATCACGGTAATATTGAACCCTTCGTATTGCAGGACAAGGGTGCCAGCCCCATCAATGCCGTTCCGCAAAAGGACCGGGAAGTACCGGCTGTCTTTCGGTGCGCCGAATAACCAGACCGCAAGCGAAAGCGGGTAGACGCCAAGATCCATTAATGCCCCACCGGAGAAATTCCGCGAGAATACGTTTGGCTCTTCACCGGCAAGGAATTTATCGTAGCGGGAAGAGTATTGTACATATTGGAAAATTCCGGTTCTGATTTGGCCAACATCCTTTAATTTTTCTTTTAAAAGGGCAGTATTCGGATAATGGATATTCCGGATTGCCTCAAATAAAAATACACCGTTCTGATCGGCAACACGAAAAGCTTCCTTAAATTCTTCCGTATTCGAAAAAATCGGTTTTTCGCAAATGACATGTTTTTTGTTTTTCAGAAAAACGAGCACTTGTTCAAAATGGAGCGCATTTGGTGACGCGATATAAATAGCATCAATGTTCTCGTTTTTTGCCATTTCTTCAAGATCCGTAAACATATTCGGTGCGCCATGTTTTTCCGCCATTTGTTCAGCGCTTTCTTTTTTGCGCGAGTAAACGGCTTCAAGGGTTAATTTTCCGGATAATTTTGCTGCTTCAATAAAAGCAGAGGTAATCCAGCTTGTTCCAACGGTTGCAAAACGCATAGCATCGCTTCCTTTTCTCATTTTATCTTGATACGTTCATTGTATCACATGTCGAAACGGTTGATAAACAGTGAGGATTCGACATAAAATTTTATAAATAAATGGATATTTTTGTTGAAAAAGATATATAGTTGAAATATATATACATAATCACAGGAATGCCCGGTCTTCATCAGACATATATTGAGCATGAAAGTTCATTTCAAAAAAGCTTGAAATACGGATTGATAGAAAGATAGGCAGGTGCAAAAATATGGGTGTCGGAAAAATACATTATGAATTTATGGATCTCCCGCTCCGCTTTCATCTTTTTTCTGCTGTTGTCGGAATGGACGGTATTTTAAAAAGCATTTCCTCTGATATGCAGACTGTAACGGGTTTTGATGCCGGCGACTGGGTAGGAAGGCCTTTTTCTGCTTTGATGCACCACGATGACCGCAACAAATGGGTAGGCATTCTAAATGGAGAGAAAGAAGAAATGGGTCTTTTCATGTACAGGATGAAATCGAAAAACGGAGATTACAAATGGGTGGAGTCGACTTATGCCATCTTTAAAGATTTAAAGTATGGCGAAAAGCCTCATATCCATTTGCTGACGAAGGATATGACGGTTGTCAAGGAATTATACGATTATCTTGTTTCATCTGAACAGTTGTCCATGGTCGGACAACTTGCTGCAGGCATTGCACATGAAATCCGGAATCCGCTCACGTCAATTAAAGGCTTTTTGCAGCTGATGCAGGCTGGTGTAATTGATACAGGCAATTACCTCGATATTATGCAAAATGAAATTGAACGGATTGAAATGATTTCAAGCGAGCTGCTTTTTCTCGGCAGGCCGAAAGCATCGGATATGAAAGTTTGCTGCTTGCAAACATTGCTTGATGAAGTGCTTGTTTTAATGGAAACGCAATCGTACGGAAAAAACATCCAAATTGAAACGGTTTTTCCATCGCAGCCCATTTTTATTTCTTGTGACGATTCAAAAATGAAGCAGGTATTTGTGAATTTAATCAAAAACGGCCTGGAGGCGATGGAAGAAGGGGGAACGCTGACCGTTGAACTTTCGGTGGCCGAGGAACGTGCAGCCGTTGCGATCCGGGATGAGGGAATCGGGATCCCACCGGAAAAATTGGAAAAAATCGGCCAGCCTTTTTATACGACAAAAGAGCGCGGCAACGGGCTTGGTTTAATGGTTTGTTACCAGATTGTAAGAGAGCATAACGGAGACATTTCCATAGAGAGCAAACCCGGGGAAGGCACTGTTTTCACCGTGGTTCTGCCCTGGGCGGGGCCGGACGGGGAACAGGAGGCATCTGGCAGTTTTTGATGCGCGCCTCAAAGCATCCGGCAATCTGTGAAGCCAAGAAGAACCCGGCCTTTCCGGCAGATTTCTTCCATTGAGAATAAGGAAAAACTGTTGTATGCTTATGTACAGTCTCCAATGGCCGGATGATTTGTGCACTGTTTATTAGGAAGGTGAGGGCCGATGTAAAAAAACGATGCAAAAACAAGCCTACTCTACATGATTGAAAGGAACTGACATATGGCAGGATTTAAAGATGAAGTGTTATCAAGAAGGACTTTTGCGATTATTTCCCACCCGGACGCCGGGAAAACAACATTGACGGAGAAGCTGCTTCTGTTTGGCGGGGCCATCCGCGCTGCCGGGACGGTCAAAGGTAAAAAAACCGGGAAATTTGCGACTTCCGACTGGATGGAAATCGAGAAGCAGCGGGGCATTTCCGTTACTTCTTCCGTTATGCAGTTTGAATATGCGGGAAAACGGATCAATATTTTGGATACGCCTGGCCACCAGGATTTCAGTGAAGACACATACCGGACACTGATGGCCGTCGACAGCGCCGTTATGATCATTGATGCTGCAAAAGGGATTGAGGCACAGACGATTAAACTGTTTAAAGTGTGCCGGATGCGGGGGATTCCGATTTTTACGTTTATCAATAAATTGGATCGCCAAGGGAGACCGCCGCTTGAGCTGTTGGCTGAACTGGAGGAAATCCTCGGCATTGAATCGTATCCGATGAACTGGCCGATCGGCATGGGGAAAGAATTTCTCGGCATTTATGACCGTTATCACCGCCGCATCGAGCAGTTCCGCGTGGAAGAAGGGGACCGGTTTCTCGCGTTAAATGAAGCGGGTGAAGTGGAAGGGGATGCCCCGATCAAAGAAAACGCGCTGTATGGCCAGGCGTTGGAAGAAATCATGCTGCTCGATGAAGCGGGCAATGAATTTTCGGAGAAGCGGATTGCAAACGGCACGCTGACGCCGGTCTTTTTCGGCAGTGCCCTGACAAATTTCGGCGTGCAGACATTTCTGGAAACGTATCTTCAATTTGCGCCGCCCCCTCAAGGAAGAAAGACGGACGAAGGGGTGGTGGATCCGTTAAGCGAACAATTTTCGGGTTTTGTGTTCAAAATCCAGGCGAATATGAATCCCGCCCACCGCGATCGGATTGCGTTTATCCGTATTTGTTCTGGAAAATTTGAACGCGGCATGTCCGTCACGCTTGCAAGAACCGGAAAACAAATGAAACTGTCCCAGTCAACCCAGTTTCTTGCGGATGACAGGAGCACGGTTGAAGAAGCGGTTAGCGGCGATATTCTCGGCCTGTATGATACCGGCACATACCAGATTGGCGACACAATCTTCTCCGGGAAACAGCCGGTCCAATTTGAAAAGCTGCCGCAATTTACACCGGAACTGTTTGTAAAAGTATCGGCGAAAAACGTGATGAAACAAAAAAGTTTCCATAAAGGGATCAACCAGCTCGTTCAGGAAGGCGCGATCCAGCTGTACCGCACATGGCATACGGAAGATTATATTTTAGGGGCGGTCGGGCAGCTGCAGTTTGAAGTGTTCGAACATCGCATGAAAAATGAGTATAACTCCGATGTCGTAATGGAATCGATCGGTTCCAAAATTCCGCGCTGGGTTGAGGGGGATACGGTGGACGAATCCCTTTCCAGTTCGCGCAGTCTGCTTGTGAAAGACCGTTTCGGAAAACCGTTGTTTTTATTTGAAAATGATTTTGCATTGCGCTGGTTCACGGACAAGCATCCCGACATTAAACTGTATAATCCGATGAATTAAAAAACACTGTGCGGCTTTGCCGTACAGTGTTTTTTGCATTTTTCCGGGGCATGATAAGAACACGTAAAAACGGGAGGATTATGACTAGCCAACTTCAGCTTTAAAGGGGCATGTGCATGAAAAAATTAGCACCGCTTGAGGCGATTGTTTGGAACATTGCCTTGCCAGGGTTTGCCCAGCTTTTGGCGGGCCGTTATGTGAAGGGCATCATGTTTCTTTTTATGGAGTTTCTGATTAATGTGAACAGCCGTTTTAATGAAGCGATCATGCTCAGTTTTCTCGGAAGAACAAGGGAAGCCGGCAACATTGTCGATTACGGATGGCTGATGTTTTATCCTTGTCTATACTTTTTTGCCATGTGGGATGCATATAAAATGGCCCGCGGTAATCTTCAGCCGTATAGTTATCTGCCTTTTGTGTTTGCTGCTTACTTTGTAACGCTCGGATTAATGCTCTCCCCTGCGGTTATCGTCCGGCAAAAGATGCCCGGGCCTGTTTTTTTCCCGATGCTTTGCACCATCCCTGGACTTTTGGCCGGCGGGCTGCTCCGCATAATTTTAACGCGAAAATCGCATAAAAATAGTTGACGGAAATGGATGGATCCCATATAATCAAAATAACAGAATACTTTTGACAATTGTCAAAGGGGAGTAGCGTTAAGTGTGCATGGCACACTTAAAACAAAGTCGTCATTACATGATCCGTTTCGGCGGTCATCGGCTTTGTTGGCACCATTCGGATGTCTAGCAAGACCTTTGCCTGTACTGGCAAAGGTCTTGCTTTTTGTCTTTACAGGAAATTGTCAAAAGTGGCACTTCACTGATCACGCCGGTACGCGTCTTGGACCGGAATGCCGCTTTTGATCTGTAAGGGCAATGGTTCCGGGTGCCGGCAAAGGAGGACTTTGTGGAATGGATTTATCAATGCTATTCGAATATGCATGGGTGTTATGCGTATTGGTCGGACTGGAAGGAATTTTAGCTGCGGATAATGCGGTCGTGATGGCGGTGATGGTCAAACATCTGCCGCACGCGCAGCAAAAAAAAGCGCTCTTTTACGGGCTTCTGGGCGCATTTGTATTCCGGTTCACTGCCCTGTTTCTCATTTCGTTTCTTGCAAACATATGGCAGATTCAGGCTGTCGGGGCCGCTTACTTGTTTTTTATTATGATCCACCATTTTGTAAAAAAGCACCGGGAAAATGGCCCAAAACTTGCCGAAGCCGCATCGAAGCCGGTTTCTTTCTGGATGACCGTTTTTAAAGTGGAACTCGCCGACATTGCGTTTGCCATTGATTCTATGCTTGCAGCTGTGGCCATGGCTGTGACGCTGTCCCCGGCCGGCTCGTTTCAAATTGGGGGAATTAACGGCGGACAGTTCAGCGTTATGTTTTTAGGCGGGGTGATCGGACTGGTGCTAATCCGCTTTGCTGCCAACCGGTTTGTCCGCCTGCTGGAAAAATATCCGGGCCTTGAAGATGCCGCTTTTCTGATTGTCGGCTGGGTCGGGGTGAAATTGCTCGTTTTTACGCTTTCACACCCGGGCGTCGGGCTGATTGATGAACATTTCCCGGAGTCTGCTTTGTGGAAACTGATTTTCTGGGCGGTGATGCTTGCGATCGCAGCGGGCGGCTATTTTTTCTCCGTCCGCAAAAAAAATCGCAATAAAGAGGCGCAATCCGCCGGGAAATCGGGTAAAAAGCAGCAACAGATGTAAAAAAACCGGCAAAGCAGGCGAATCCCGCTTTGCCGGTTTTTCTTTTATTCCGGATTTTGCCCCAAAAGGCGGGACTGGGCCTCGCGCACGAGCCGTTTTGTCATTTCTCCGCCTACCGATCCGTTTGCCCGAGATACGGTATCCGATCCGAGCTGCACGCCAAATTCTTGCGCTATTTCATACTTTACTTGGTCCATGTATGCCTCAATCCCCGGTACCAACAATTTATTGCTGTTTCTCGCCATCATCATTCTCCTTTTTTTAAAAAATTGGCTCCTCTTTCTGCCGCCCGTATTGCGGCTTCAGCCTTTATGAATAGTATCGGCTTGCAGGAAAGAATTATGTTTGGAAACAGTTGTATTTGCATGCACCCTGAGCCGGTTTTGACAGATATTGCAGCCATAAGGGCGGTGGTGCGCGGGCATGCTAATGATGCAGGCAACCTGAAATGGAGGGGACGGCATGGCGAAACGAAAAGCGGAATTTGATGCAGCCGCGAAAAATAACAAAACCCCGAAAGAGAATCTGGCTGAAACAGCTTTCTCCACGGAATTTGCCCGCGGGGAAGAAGCGGTGAAAGGGGCAAACCGGAATTCAAAAAAAGGCAGGAAAGGGCGTTCATGAACCGCAGGAAACAAAATGTCCGGGAAGAAGCGGGGCTGGAATTCGGGGACATCAATGCCGGGAAGATATATGAAATCATGGCTGAAAGCGGAACCGGCAAAAAAAGAAAAAATGCAAAAAAAAAATAAAAAATGAGGATGGCAGCCGCCATCCTTTTTTGCGGAAATGGCAGCAGGAATTCCCCCGTTGGACCACGAATTATCACCATATCATCCATCTTGCCAATTTCATTTGACATATCTTCTCAAAAAGAATATGTTCTTAAATAGCAGCTGGAAACCCTTATGCAGCAGACTTTTCCAGACATTTGTTGTGAACAGAAATATCATAAATTCAGGGGCATGCTTCTTATGAAGAAGGGGAGAACAAATTTGGGAACAGATCAGTTTATGAGCCAAAAGAAAAGGGGACTTGTATTAAGAGATCATGAGCAGCTTTACCGAACCCTTTTTTTGGAAGCAATGGATGCAATTGTATTTTGGGATCAAAACGGCCAGATCCTGTTGGCGAACGAAGCCGCTTTAAAAATTTTCGAGTGTACAATGGAAGAGTTTGTCGGGAAAAAGCTGAGCGATTTTGTTTATGTCGAAAACGGTGGGAATTGCCGGAAGTTCGACAGGCTAAACCAAATCCCGGCGGCCCGCGAAGAACTGCTGTTTAAAATGCCGAACGGGCAGCTGAAGCATCTCGAGTTTACATCCCGGTATATTAGCGCGGAAAATTACCATATGACCATTTTTCGCAACGTGAGCAGCCGTTACAAGATGGAACAGACGCTGCGGGACAGCGAGGAACGGTTCCGGAAAGTGTTCGAAGGATCGATCGACGGGATGGTCTTATGGAACTGGGATTTGAAAATTGTCGATATCAACCCTGCAGCTGCAAACTATTTCGACTGCAGCCGGGAAGATGCGATCGGGAAGAGAATCCAGAATTTATTGCTTACCAATGACGAAAAAATGCAAAAAGATTTTCTCCGCCATCTTTTTCAGTTAAAAGAGAACGGGACGGCAGATTATTTGTTTACTGCTTCAAAAGCCAATGAAACGAAATATTATGAGATTACGTCAAAAGGGAACCTGACGTCAAATATGAATTTAACGGTCATCCGGGATATTACTGAAAGAAGGGCGATGCAGGAGCAGCTTCGCAAATCGGATACCCTGAATATTGTCGGGGAGCTCGCGGCCGGCATTGCCCACGAAATCCGCAATCCGATGACGGCTTTAAAAGGTTTTATCCAATTGCTGCAAAACAGCATGAAAGAGGAAGAGCATTCATTATATTTTAATGTGATTACATCAGAACTGGCGCGGATTGAAGCGATTATTACCGACTTTCTGGTGCTGGCAAAGCCGCAGGCCATCCAGTTCCAAAATCACGATGTCCGAAAAATCATGCGCGATACAATTGGTTTGCTGAACGCCCAGGCGCTGATGCACAATATCCAGATTTCCTGCCACTTTGACGAGGGACTTCCGGATGTTTATTGCGAAGGCAACCAGATCAAGCAGGTCTTTATCAATATTATTAAGAATGCAATAGAAGTCATGCCGGATGGGGGAAAAATAGATATCGCGATTTGTTACGAAAAGGAAAAAGGGCTTGTCCATACGAGCATCCGCGATGAAGGGGAAGGTATCCCGGACGATAAAATAGAAAAGCTGGGCGAGCCGTTCTATACGACAAAAGAAAGAGGAACCGGACTTGGTTTGATGATCAGTTATAAAATTATAAAGGAGCATAAAGGCTTCATTCAAGTTCAAAGCAAAGTGCGGGAAGGAACAACTTTTCATATCTTTCTTCCCGTGCACCAGGAAGCAGGTGATGAAAATGGCTTTTATTTGGCTGGAAAGCCCAATCGGACCTTTAACAGTAAGGGCGAATGAAAGAGGCATTACGGCCGTTTCTTTCGGCAAAACAGATGAAGAGGGCATGCCGGAACCCCGCCACCCGCTGCTTCTGCACGCAGCCAGTGAACTGGAAGCGTATTTTGCAAAGAAAAGAACCCATTTTGATGTGCCGGTTTTTGTCTCCGGCACTCCCTTTCAAATGGCGGTTTGGAAAGCGCTGAAACAAATTCCGTATGGAGAAACGTGCTCGTATCAAGACATCGCCGAGGCGGTCGGGAACCCGAAAGCCGTGCGGGCCGTCGGGCAGGCGAACCGGAAAAATCCTGTTCCGATCCTGATCCCCTGCCACCGCGTGATCGGAAAAGACAAGTCGTTAACAGGCTATGCCGGGAGCCGCATCGATCAAAAAGCATTCCTGCTCCGTCTTGAAGGGGCGATTGTCTAAAAGGGGTATCGTTTTTCAAAGTCCCGCGCGGCCTTAAAGTTCAACTTTTCTCTCTTTTGTTTTTCCATTGCAAAAATTTTTCCAAATCCGGGGTCACTTGCGTCAGAAGAAAAGCGAGCACGGCGGTATCGTCAACAAGGCCCGCACCGGCAAGAAAATCAGGGATGATGTCAATGGGAGATACGAAATAAATAAGGCCGATTACAATCATGAGAATCGTCCGGTACGGAACAGTGCGGTATTCGCCTTTTGCCCATGCCCTGATCAGCTGGAAAAGGATGCGGATTTTACTCCACATATTGGCGAGCGTGATTTTGTTGGAGAGCGCTTTTTTCTCCGCACGGTTAACCAGATCGCCGGTTTTTCCCCGGTCATTTAAATACTGTTTTGCTTTTGAACGAAATAACCACCCGGCTGCTTTTGCCAGCAGAAAATTTTTAGCCATCTGCTTCACTTCTTTCATGTCTTTTTCTCTTTTATTTTTCCACTGCATGACCAAAAAAAACATAGAGCTGTAAAAAACGGGTGGTTTTTTCGGGAGATGTGAAAATTTTTGGTGAAAATTTTGTCTAATATTGCGATTGTATTTACATTTCCGTCAAGACCTGCGATACTACTTTAGTAATGGTAAAATAAGCAGGATGGGGGCAGGGCTTTTGCGCCTTTCCGGCTTGCAGCGCAACTTTTGTCACGATGCCATCAAGCGGAAAACCGGCAGTATCATCCGCCATTTTCCATGTGTAACACCTCACATTTTTGAAGCATAATCGGGGGATAACAATCATTCAATAGAAAAAGAGAACTAAAGGAGAATTTTGAAGTGGACACGCACATGTTAGAGGAGAACAAGTATCTGTACAGGATTCAGAAAAAACGCCAGGAAATGATGGAACTTGGGAAAAAACTGGGCCTGACGCATGAGAAAACGGTTCGGTGCAGTCAGCAGCTGGATTCGCTCATGAATGAGTATGAAGCCTATCGGAAGCAGCACAATACCCGGTCATCCGAAATGGTGATTATTCGGGAAATGTCATTCATATTGTATGAAAAAGTGCAGCGGCTCAATTTGGCTGAAGCGAGAAAAACGTATAAAGCCATGCAGCTTGTTTAACGAACAGGGGAACTGCTTCCAACCTTTTGCATCTTGATTTTGCTCCTTTGAGTGCGGATGAATCCCTGATCAATATTCCGGATGAATATGTTTCCCGCCTTTTTGTTTGGACTGGTTTTGTGCCGGGGAATAGAACCCGACCTTCTTCCGATTGATTACAACAATCAGGTTTGGACTGCGTTCGATCTATTTACAGGCATAAAAAAATCCGGCAGACGGCCCGTGTTGTCCATCTGCCGGAATGCATAAAACCGGCATGGGCTGTGTCCGCATGCCGGTTTTTGCTTTATTTTTCCGCGATGACAATGTCGCCTTCGCGAACTTCCGCTTTTAAGTTTTTGCTTTCCGGATGGTCGAGGATAAAGTCGGCGATCCGGTCTTCGATTTTTTCCTGGATGACGCGGCGGATCGGGCGTGCCCCAAATGCCGGGTCATAACCGAGTTCGGCGATTTTTTCTTTCGCTTCTGCTGTCACGTCAAGTGTAATCGCTTGTTCGTTCAGCGTTTCATCCAGTTCACCGAGCATCAGGTCAACAATTTTAACCAAATGTTCTTTTTCAAGTGGTTTAAATTCGACAATATTATCGAAACGGTTCAGAAACTCCGGTTTGAAGAAGTCGCCGAGCGAATCGAGAATATTCGATTCTTTGATCGCTTCGCTTTTAGCAAATCCGACTGTTTTATGCTTAAATTGGGTGCCGGCGTTGCTCGTCATAATGATGACGGTATCTTTGAAGCTGACCGTCCGCCCTTGGGCATCGGTTAAGCGCCCGTCATCGAGAATTTGCAGGAACATGTTCAAAACATCCGGGTGCGCTTTTTCAATTTCGTCGAGCAAAATAATGCTGTACGGGTTGTGGCGCACTTTTTCCGTCAGTTGTCCGGCATCTTCATAACCGACATAGCCGGCAGGTGCCCCGATCAGTTTCGAGACGCTGTGTTTTTCCATATATTCGCTCATGTCAAGCCGGATCATTGCATCTTTCGTGCCAAACAGTTCTTCCGCGAGCCGTTTCGTCAGTTCCGTTTTTCCGACACCGGTCGGGCCGACGAACAGGAACGAACCGATCGGGCGACTTTGCGCTTTCAGGCCGGCACGCGAACGGCGGATTGCTTTCGCTACTTTCCGGACGGCTTCTTCCTGGCCGATCACCTTTTTAGCAAGGTTTTCTTCCAGATGCTGCAGTTTTTTCGCTTCATCCGCTTCGAGTTTGCCGACCGGAATACCCGTTTTCTTTTCGACAATTTCCTGAATTTGCATGACATCGACAACCGGTTTGGCTTCAACTTGGCCGGAAGTAGCCAGCTCGTTCAGTTTTTGTTCTTCTTTTTTCAATTCAGCTGCTTTTTCATAGTTTTCTGTTGCAAGCGCAGTTTGTTTTTCCTGTGCAATTTCAGCAAGCCGTTTTTGGATATCTTCTTTGCTCGGAACCGCAATCGTTAGGTTCAATTTCGAACCGGCTTCATCCATCAGGTCGATCGCCTTATCCGGCAGGAAGCGGTCCTGGATGTAGCGGTGCGACAATTTCGCACAAGCTTCAAGCGCTTCATCGGTATAGGCAACGTGATGGTAGTTTTCATACCGGTCTTTTAAGCCGCGCAAAATCATGACGGTTTCTTCAAGGGTCGGTTCATTGACTTGTACCGGTTGAAAACGCCGTTCAAGTGCGGCATCTTTTTCAATTTGCCGATATTCTTTCAAAGTTGTCGCGCCGATCACCTGGATTTCGCCGCGGGCAAGCGCCGGTTTCAAAATATTGCCAGCGTCCATCGAACCTTCTGCAGAACCTGCGCCGACAAGCAGGTGAATTTCGTCAATAAACAGAAGTACGTTTTTCCGTTGTTCGAGTTCGGCAATCAATTTTTTCATCCGTTCTTCAAATTGACCGCGGATGCCCGTGTTTGCAACAAGTGAAGCCACATCGAGCAAGTAAACTTCTTTATGCCGCAGTTTAGCCGGAACTTGTTTTTCAACAATTTTTAAAGCGAGCCCTTCCGCAATGGCGGTTTTCCCGACGCCAGGTTCGCCGATTAACACCGGGTTGTTTTTATTGCGCCGGTTTAAAATTTCAATGACGCGGGCGATTTCTTCATCACGGCCGATAACAGGGTCGATTTGCCCGGCCCGTGCAGCGGCGGTCAGGTTGCGGCCGAACTGGTCAAGTAGTCCGTTGCCACCGCCTTGTGTTTGCGTTTGTACGGTTTGTTTCGCGCCGTTCGGCTGGAACCCGTTGGCACTCATTTGGTTAAAGAGGTCGTTGAATCCTCCGAATCCGAAGTTTCCAAATCCGTTATTCATAAACATGCCTCCCCAGTTGTTTTCGAATTTTGCACGTTCTTTTTGGTAGCAGGACTGGCATAGGTTCAATGTTTTTTGGTTTCCGTTCACATTTATATGCATTCCGATCGTCGCTTCGTTTTGATGGCATTTGTCACATAACATCAAACATTCCTCCTTTGATCGGTTTGATTTTGACTATCTTTGACTAATGAGATTGAAAAACAATCAAAGCGTTTTGATTTGCTTTGACCTTGATTGGGAATGAGTATAGCTCAAAATTTCACAAGATGCAAATCTTTTGCATGCACCTCTTTGATGCATTTTGGCCTTTCCAGCACAATGGCAAATTTGTCTTATGCTGAAAACAACTAAATGGATCTGCGTATCACCTTTTGACTATCTTTGACCTTTCTAATATCAGTATACAACAGCGCGGTCCGAAAATCAAAAGATTTGCATTTGCCATTAACGCTTATCAGCCAATGGTGTCATCTTTTATTTGACCAACTTTGACCTTTGCCTATAGTATAGGACAACTTTTTTTGCTTGTAAAGGGGCTTTTGACTTTTTTTGACCAATTTTTTACCGGCGGAAATGAACCGGCCGGGCTATTTTAAGAAAGCGGGACATAGGATAGTAACGGAGCTGACAGGTTGTCTTATTTTTTCTTAAAGGGGTGCAGGCGTTGAATAAGTGGGGCGGTGCTGTCCAAATCGCAGCCGTTTATATTGGAACGGTCATCGGAGCGGGGTTTGCAACAGGGAAAGAAATTACCGTTTTTTTTACACAGTTTGGGCTGTATGGATTGCTTACCATCTGCCTTTCAGGGTTTTTGTTTATTTTCTTTGGTACGAAAATGATGGAAAAAGCGATCGATTTGCATGCGGATTCCTATGAAACTTTAAACCGGTATTTATTTGGCAAAAAAGCGGCCGGTTTCGTGAATGTGATGATGATGGCCATGCTTTTCGGGGTTTGCGGCGTCATGCTGTCCGGTGCGGGTGCTGTTTTCGAGGAGCAGCTTCATATTGGGAGGGAAATAGGGATTTTATTGACGGTGCTTCTTGCCTTTCTTGTCATGTGTTTTGGCATCAAGGGGCTGCTTGGCGTCAACACATTTGTTGTGCCGTTGATGCTTTTGTTTAATTTTCTGCTTTTGTCGCAGTCCGTCCAGTCACCCGGTTTTTTTCAAGCGCTCATGGCCCGGCCGGAAAGTGTTGATATGCCCCGTGCGCTTCTCCGCGCCCTTTCCTATGCGGCTTTGAATTTGGCGCTCGCGCAGGCGGTGCTTGTCCCGGTTGCGGCGGAAGTGAAAGATAAGGAAGTCGTCCGTGCCGGCGGGATACTGGGCGGGCTGTTTTTAACGCTCATCCTGATTTCCAGCCATTTGTCACTGGTCACGCTGCCGGACGTTGCCCAAGTGGAGATTCCGATGGCGCATATTGTGAAAGCGAGTTTTCCGGGCATTTATTTTATTTATGTTCTGCTGATTTTCGGGGAAATTTTCACTTCTATTATCGGGGATGCCTACGGGCTTGAGCGGCAAATGCAAAAATATATCCCGATGAAAAGCGGTTTGCTGTACGGGTTGATTTTTTCCGCCATTCTGCTGATCAGCAGCTTGCATTACGGCCCGCTATTATCGGTTTTATATCCCTTGTTCGGCTATTTCAGCCTTGTTTTTATGATGGCACTCGGAATAAAGACGATCCGGGGGTGACCGGTAAGGCATTCAAAACAGCTTTGCGCGGTTGTTATGCATTTGTGGCGGGCAAATGCCGAAAAAAGCCGTCCCCCTGCTTAAAAAATCGGCAGGAAGACGACAAGCAGCAAATCAAAGGTAAGATGCGACAAAATTTGTGCAGACAGGCTCCGTTTTTTTGCATACAGTAGCCCCCAGAAAATCGAACCGGCAAAAGCGGCAATGACCATGATTTTTAATCCGCAGTAAAAATAAACGGATGCGTTCAATACGGCGGAAATCAAAATCGCATATTTCGCTTCCATCATTTTCATGAGCCGGGCCTGGACAAATGAACGCCAAAAAATTTCTTCTCCGGGGATGAGAATCAGGACAAGCGCTAAGTAATGCCAGAAGGATTCGGGCGAAAAACGCCTGTATGCGCGGGCGACTTCATTGTCAAGCCCGCCCGGCAAAAAACCGAGTACTGTATTGCCAATTCTGAAAATAATATAGAGGAGAAAACCCGAAAAGATGCCATACAACAGCAATTGAAGGTACGGAAGCTTTTCGTGTTTTTCTGATTTTCCAAGAAAAACCGTGTAACTGATCAAAAACAGCATTGCTCCGGAATATAAATACCAAAAAACGGAGGTATCCCGAAACGTAATATATAGCAGAAGGTGGGCGATCAAGATACTTCCGAGAAGCTTTGTATCCACCATGTTTTTTGCCACCGCCAATGCGCTCCTTTCTTAAGTTCGCAAACCGCCGGCAAAAAACCGGGAAGGGCCAAAAAAAGAGATCCGGCCCCGCAGTCCGGCCTTCGCGGCATTGGGTCAAACAAAAATACAGTGAATATTTTAGCAGAGAAATAGGGAAAAAGGTATCCGGGAAAATAATGTTAAAAAATTCACAATCATAGAAACGGCAGTAAAAAAACCGGCATGTGCCGGTTTCTTACTGCGCGGTAAGCGTTTGAATTAATGTAAAGCCGAGTGGATAACCTGATAGTTTTTATGATTGACCACTGTTTTTTCATCAAGCTCCAGTTCCTGATAGTTTTCCATATAGGTTAAATCCACGATGACCGAGTTCTCGTTCACCTTTTCGACAATTCCTTGAAGCCCATCTTTAAATTCAATAATGTCACCAATTTGTGCTTTTTTCATTGCGGTCCTCCCGTAAGAAAGTATTGTAACCAGTTTGCACTATTTTTCTGAAAAATTCAAGGCGAAAGGAACAGAAAAATACAAATCGGGCCGGTTTTAAAAAATCGCGAAAGCAAACAAGTAGGCGGCAGGAAGAATGTGGTACAATACCGGGTGGGGTGGTCGTATGTTGGAAGAAGAAATCAGACAGGAAATCAACCGGCTTCGCAACAGGGAAATCGAAGAATTATTCGTCAGCCGTGAAGATTTTATGGACTTCCGGAAAGTGCTTATTGCCGAGGAAGACTTTAAACATTTTAAGGGCATTGCCTTGCGCGGCGGGAATGTCCGCTATATTTATTTGGACGAGCCGGAAATCTGACTGGGGCATGCATAATTTTGTGCATTTTTAAGCAAAATGAAGTCAACTCTGATGATTGTTTTATTTGGAAAGGCATGTTATTCTATTACGGGGATTTTGTTTTTCCCGCACTGTGCAATATTTGTCATTTTTTTGATCCGGCCGGGGACATGCGTGTTCCCGGTTTCGGGCGAGGCGTGTTTTTGGCACGGATGGGCCGCGCGGACTTTGAGGGAGCAGCCTGCTGAATAACCGGGGATGAACGGTGTTTGCAGGTACCCGGCATCGCTGCGGTTTTTTTCAACCCTCGTTTGCAAAATTTGTCATTTGTATGAAGATGGTTGATAAATATTGACGAAAAATGTACAGTGCATTATTTTTAGAACTATATTATAGAAAAGGAGTCGTTCTACCCATGGCTGAAAAACAATTTAAAGTAACAGCAGATACAGGAATCCACGCACGTCCTGCTACATTGCTCGTACAAACGGCAAGCAAATTCGATTCAGATATCCAATTGCAGTACAAGGATAAGAAAGTGAACCTGAAATCGATCATGGGGGTTATGTCCCTTGGAATCGGCAAAGGCGCCGACATTACCATTTCTGCAGAAGGCAACGATGCACAAGATGCATTGAACGCTTTAGCTGAATTAATGAAAAAAGAGGGTCTGGGCGAATAATGTCAACCATTTTAAAAGGTATAGCAGCATCCAACGGGATTGCCATCGCAAAAGCATATCGTCTGGTAGAACCGGATTTGTCTTTTGAAAAAAGGTCTATCCAGAATGTTTCGGATGAATTGAAACGCTTTGATACTGCTGTGTCTGAATCCAAGTCTGAACTGCAGGCGATCAGGGAGCATGCAATGAAGGCGCTGGGGGCGGACAAAGCAGCGATCTTTGATGCCCATTTGCTCGTTTTGGAAGATCCGGAACTGTTGACGCCGGTCCAGGACAAAATCAGGGATGACCAGGTCAATGCGGAATACGCATTGAAAGAAGTTGCGGATATGTTCGTGACCATGTTCGAACAAATGGACAACGAATATATGCGCGAACGTGCAGCGGACATCCGCGACGTGACAAAACGGATTCTGGCTCATCTGCTGAAAGTGGATATTCCGAATCCAAGCATGATCTCGGAAGAAGTCATTGTCATTGCTGAAGACTTGACCCCTTCTGATACGGCGCAGTTGAACCGCCAGTATGTAAAAGGTTTTGCAACAAATGTCGGCGGGCGTACGTCCCACTCTGCGATCATGGCGCGTTCTTTGGAAATTCCGGCAGTCGTCGGGACGAAAACGGCGATCCAGGATATCCAAAACGGCGACCTTGTCATCGTGGACGGCAGCAATGGCGATGTCCATGTGAATCCGACACCTGAAGTGGTCGATGAATACAAACAAAAGCAGGAACAATTTGAACGGCAAAAAGCCGAATGGGCGAAGCTGATCAATGAAAAATCCGTTTCGAAAGACGGCCATACGGTTGAACTGGTTGCCAATATCGGCACCCCGAACGATCTCGACGGCGTAATCCGGAACGGCGGGGAAGGCGTCGGCCTGTACCGTACAGAGTTCCTCTATATGGGTAGGGACGAACTTCCGTCAGAAGAAGTGCAATTTGATGCCTATAAAGCGGTGCTTGAAGGCTTAAAAGGCAAACCGGTTGTAGTCCGTACGCTGGATATCGGCGGCGACAAAAAACTGCCATACTTGCCGCTTCCGGAAGAAATGAACCCGTTCCTCGGCTTCCGTGCGATCCGCTTGTGCCTGGACAGACAGGATATTTTCCGCACCCAGCTGCGTGCATTGCTCCGCGCGAGCGCATACGGCAACCTGAAAATTATGTTCCCGATGATTTCCAATCTGGATGAATTCCGCAAAGCAAAAGCGATTCTTTTGGAAGAAAAAGAAAAGCTTATCCAGGAAGGCGTGCAGGTTGCAGATCATATCGAAGTCGGCATTATGGTTGAAATTCCTTCCACTGCCGTAATGGCTGATTTGTTTGCAAAAGAAGTTGATTTCTTCAGTGTCGGCACAAACGATCTGATCCAGTACACGATGGCTGCAGACCGTATGAACGAACACATTTCGTATTTGTACCAGCCGTATAACCCGGCCATTTTACGCCTTGTGAAACGCGTCATTGACGCGGCGCACAAAGAAGGCAAATGGGCCGGCATGTGCGGCGAAATGGCCGGAGACGAAATCGCGATTCCGATTCTGCTCGGCCTCGGCCTTGATGAATTTTCAATGAGCGCTTCTTCGATTTTAAGGGCCCGTTCCCAAATCAGGAACCTGAATAAGGCTGATATGGAAAAACTGGCAGAAGACGTTTTGAACTTCACAACGAACGAAGAAGTAAAAGAACACGTGAAAAAAGTTCTTTCAAACGGATAAAAAAATTTTTTCAAAAACAGGTTTAGGGGTGAAGGAAGCGGGTATATGTAAACCATCCCAGCATTAAGGGTAGTATTATTGGTATCCAGTATTGTTACAATACCGGATGTATATCGTTTCTTTCTCATTTTTCCCCCTATTTTTGCCGAGTGGCTTTGCCATTCGGCTTTTTTTGGATTGCGCTTTGGCGGAGCGCACATCAAAATGCCGGATATCCAATTTTAACGGAAAAATGGTGGGGAAGCCGGTTTGAAGTTTTATCGTGTATGGATGGGGAAAAATCGTTTATAATGAAGACAGGCTTTTGTGAACATAAGATTTCGGGGAGGGATTTTGAATGGATTTAGGATTAAAAGGGAAAGCCGCCCTTGTTGTCGCTTCCAGCCAGGGGCTTGGGAAAGCGGTAGCCAAACAACTTGTAATGGAAGGCGCAGATGTCCTTATTACAAGCCGGAATGAAGAAAAACTGCAGGCGGCAAAAGAAGAATTATCCGCTTACGGCACCGGGAAAGTAGCGTATATCCGGGCAGATATTACCCATCCGGAAGATATTCGCGCCATGGTGCAAAAAGCACGGGATACATTCGGCAGACTGGATATCCTGGTCAACAATGCAGGAGGACCGCCGGCCGGAAGTTTTGAAGATATGGCGGATGAAGACTGGCAAAAATCATTCGAACTGAATCTGCTTTCGTACATACGCATCATCAGGGAAGCATTGCCACTTTTAAAGAAAAACGGCGGCCGGATCATCAACATTGCCTCTTCATCCATTAAGGAGCCGATCCCGGGGCTGATATTGTCGAATACATTCCGGACGGGCATTGTGGGGCTTTCGAAAACGCTGGCGGAAGAATTTGCCCCGTACCAAATCCTCGTGAATACGGTCGGCCCGGGCAGAATTGCAACGGACCGGATCGTCCATCTTGACAAAGTGACAGCGGAGAAAACCGGAAAATCGATGGAAGAAGTCCAGGCAAAGGAACTGGAGTCGATTCCGCTCGGCAGATACGGCGAACCGGACGAATTCGGGAAGTTTGTTGCGTTTCTGGCTTCTGAAGCCAATTCCTATGTTACCGGAAGCAGCTTCCTGATCGACGGCGGAAAAGTCAAATCGATTTAATTTGCCAGGTTTAAAGCAGGCTGTGCGGGGTATAAAATAGAGGAAAGATTGTTTTCTTCCTTGTACCCCCATGTTTGCTTTTGGCCTGCTGTGATGCAGGCTTTTTTGTTTATTTGCGAAAAGGGGGACCCATGATGAAAAAGATCGGATTTATCGGGTTAGGCGTAATGGGCCGGAGCATGGCGCAAAATTTGCGAAACGCAGGATATCCGCTTTTTGTCTATAACCGGACAAAAGAAAAAGCGGAGCCGCTTCTCAAAGCAGGAGCCGAATGGTGCAGCACGCCGGCAGAAACGGCTGCAAAATCAGATATCGTCATTACGATGGTCGGCTATCCGCACGATGTGGAAGAAGTGTATTTCGGGGAAAACGGGCTGCTTGGCGCGGCGAAAGAAGGAACGATCCTGATTGATATGACCACTTCCACGCCGACCCTTGCCAAAAAGATTGATGAAGCGGCGAAAGCGAAACAGGTGAAGGCGCTTGATGCACCGGTTTCCGGCGGCGATATCGGGGCGCAAAAAGGCAATTTGACGATTATGGTAGGCGGCGAAGAATCGGTATTTGAAGAAGTAAAACCGGTTTTTTCCGTACTCGGGGAAAATATCGTACTGCAGGGCGGCCCGGGATCCGGCCAGCATACAAAAATGTGCAACCAGATCGCCATTGCCTCCAATATGATTGGTGTGACAGAGTCGGTTGTGTATGCGAAAAAAGCAGGGCTCGATCCGGAAAAAGTGCTCAAATCTATCAGCGCCGGGGCAGCCGGGAGCTGGTCAATGTCCAATCTTGTTCCGCGCATGCTTGCGGGCGATTATTCCCCGGGCTTTTTTATCAAGCATTTTATTAAAGACATGAAAATCGCCCTTGATGAAGCGGAAAAAATGGGGCTCGACCTGCCGGGGCTTGCACTCAGCAAAAAATTATATGAAGAACTGGCTGCAAAAGGTGAAGAAAACAGCGGCACACAAGCATTGATTAAATATTGGTCCAAGTAAAGTTTGCCCGCCGGCATATGCCGGCGGGCTTATTTTTTATGCGGGCGGGATCATCCTGGTCGGGTCATATGCCCATGTTCCAGCAAATTTTGTTAACACGGGAAGCCATTATGGTTTAACGCGGGCTTCTGTCCTTATGGCGAACGCGGCGCCAGCAAGGAATTTCATTTTCAACATGACGCCCATTGCCATGGAATGCGGCACCAGCAGAAAATCTGCCGGCACATAGTTTCAGGATAGATTTGCAACAAACTTTTCCATGCGCGCAAGCCCTTTTTCAAGTTGATCCATGCTGCATGCGTAAGACATCCGGAACCAGCCTTCGCCGTACTTCGAAAAAGCGCTCCCCGGGACAACCGCGACTTTTTGCTGTTTTGCCAGATCCAGCGCAAAATCGAAAGAGGACCGCTTCCACGCTTCCGGCACCTTTGCGAATACGTAAAAAGCCCCGTCCGGTTTCACATAGCCAATGCCGATCTCATCCAGCCTCCTGCATACATAGTCTCTCCGTTTTTCATATTCCGTTTTCATGGCATGCGCGTCATCGATGCCGGCTGTCAGCGCTTCAAGCGCCGCCATCTGGGAAATAGAAGGCGCGCACGACACATTATATTGGTGGACTTTTAAAATATGCTTTGTGAGCCATTCCGGCGCAAACACGAAGCCGATCCGCCAGCCGGTCATCGAGTGGGACTTTGAGACGCCGTTAATGACAATGGTCTGCTCCGGCAAAAACGAAGCAATCGAGACGTGCTGCAGATTGTACGTTAGCTCGCTATAAATTTCATCGGCCAGAATGAAAATATCACGGCCGCGGAGCAGGTCTGCAATTTCCTGCAATTCCGCCTTTTCGAGCGTAACCCCTGTCGGATTGGAAGGGTACGGCAAAATGATGCATTTCGTTTTTGCTGTGATAGCCTGGCGGATGAGATCCGCGGTTAGCTTAAACCGGTTTGCCCTTGTGTCCACGTGCACCGGAACGGCTCCCAACAGGCGGATGGCCGGTTCATACCCCGGGTAAACGGGCCCGGGCAGGATGACTTCGGAACCGGGTGTCAATACGGTTCTGAGCGTAATATCGATCGCCTCGCTGGCGCCGATCGTGACAATGACTTCCGTTTCCGGTTTATAAGACAGGTTGTATTTCGTTTTTACAAATTGTGCTGCAGCCTTGCGCAAAGCAAGGTCGCCGGCATTGTGGGTATAGGTTGTCTTATTTTCTTCAATGGCGCGGATCCCTGCTTGTTTGACATGTTCCGGCGTTTTAAAATCGGGCTGGCCGATTGTAAATGAGACCATGTCTTCGATTCCGGCAACCATGTTTGAAAACTTGCGGATGCCGGATATTTCAATCTCCCGCACATGCGGGTTCAGTAAATGTTCCAAAACCGGTTTCCTCCTCTTTCACGAATTGCTTTTCATTAAATATGTATGTCCTGTTCTTCTTCATCTTACCACGCTTGCACATTTGTGAAAAAGCAATCTTTTCCGTTTGCCCTTTTAGAGGTGAAACATTCTGGTCCATCTGCCGATATAATTCATGTGGGCAAATATTGAGAATCGGGCAGTCCGCAAAATGCTCCGCGCCGGATTTTCATACGTTTTAGAACGAGGGGGCAAAAAAAATGAGTCTAGAGCACGAGATTTTACTGGAAAGCGGCACAAACGAAGTTGAGATCGTAGAATTTTCTGTCGCACAAAATCATTACGGCATCAATGTCATTAAGGTGAAGGAAATTATCATGCCGGCTGCGGTTACCACCATTCCGCACGCCCATCCAAATATTGAAGGCATTATCCAGCTGCGCGGGGAAATACTGCCGGTTGTTAATTTGCGCAAAGTACTCGGGCATCCGCCTGAAACGGGCGAGGATGACAAATTTATCGTGACGGAGTTCAACCAGCAAAAAATTGTCTTTCATGTGGACAATGTTTCAAAAATCCACCGGTTCTCCTGGGATCAAATTGAAAAACCGTCTGGGATGTATGCGGGCACCGATACACAGGTGATCGGCGTGATCAAGAAAGAAGACATGATGATTTTGCTGCTTGATTTTGAAAAAATGATTGCGGAAATCAACCCGGAAGCCACGATCCGGGTGGAAGAAGTCAAAAAGCTTGGAAAGCGGGAGCGGAACAATAAACGGATTGTGATCGCGGAAGATTCCGGCCTGCTCAGGGAATTGCTCCGCGATACGCTGCTTGAAGCCGGGTATGAACAAATTGCGTTTTTTGAAAACGGGAAAGAAGCATTCGAATATTTATCCGGGATTGCAGAAAGCGGAAAAGAGATTAAAGATGAAGTCCAGCTTGTGATTACGGACATTGAAATGCCGCAAATGGATGGACACCATTTAACGAAAAAAATAAAAGAAGATCCTGCATTAAAAGTGCTGCCGGTTATCATCTTTTCGTCGCTGATCACGGACGCATTGAGGCATAAAGGGGAAATGGTCGGCGCCGATGCCCAAATCAGTAAACCTGAAATCAACCAGCTTATCCTTGCGATGGACGAAAAAGTGCTGTAAACGCAGAAAAGCCCCCGGCTAATCGCGGAGGGCTTTCCTGTATGGTTGCGTATCGTGATTCATCTGGAAGGGGTCTTTTACCCGGTTTTGCAAACGGATTTTCCCGTTATTTGGTTTGCGCTTGCTGCGGCTTAGAAAAAGGAGTCACCCAATTTTTTAAAAACCGGTTTGCAATTTTTCCTGCCGGTGCGGGGCTGCCCCGGATGCTGTTGTTTTTCCGTGAGCCCAGTATACTGCTCGAGCAACTGCTTAGCCTGGCTTAAAGGCATGCGGCATTTCGGGTTCCTTGTTTTATGGTCCAGGTATCCGAGATGGGGGAGGTTTTTAAAATCGTCTTTTGACGGCGGAATATGGAATGTATAATCACCGCACTTTACAAGCACATCAGACTGCTGCTGGCTGTACTTTGGATGCTCGGAAAAGTGTAGCCCGACTTTCAGTGCTTTCCCTTCCCGGATCATTTTTTCAAGCGCTTTTTTCTTTAAAAGGTAAAGAAATTTTGGATTGGTTGCGGTTTTCGCATGGCGATTGACCGTGAATACAGCATAAGAGAGGTTTTCGATTGTAGGTTGTAATGGAGCAGGTTTATGCGAATTCAAATAGAGAACTCCTTTCATTTTTAATCATATTATTTTTTAGTCAATTATACTACTTTTCGTTTATTTTGGAAAGAAAGCAACATGAAAATGTCCATTTTTTTACATACTTCTGCGGCCGTTTGTTTTATAATGGTTCAAGAGTGACGTGATCACAAGCTTGGGAGGAAACCAGTTCATGAAGCGATTGGTGCAGTTGAAATGGATTGTTGTTTTAGTATGGGCATTGATCAGCATTTTATTGGCATGGAAAGCGCCGGCAATGGAACCATTAGTCAGGGAAAAAGGCCAGATTAAGGTTCCGGAAGGTTATGCCTCGCAACGGGCGGCTGAAATCAAAAGCCGGCACCAGCAGACAGAAAACCACGGTACAAGCGTCATCATCGTGTTCCATGACCGGGTAAAAATATCCGGCCATGAGATGGGGCATATCCGGAGCACACTTGAACGGCTGGAAAAAAATAAAAAGCAATATGCGATTACGGGCTTAACAACCCATTTTCGCGAGCCGGCCCTTAAAAGTGAGCTTGTCTCCAAAGACGGAAAAACGGTGATGGCCATTGCCAGCGTGGATCCGGGCAAGAAGTCTTTTAAAACAGTGCGCGCGGCTTTGCAGAAAGCGGTAAAAACGCCGGGCGTCGAGGTGATGATGACCGGCAACAGGCTGATCAATGAAGATGTCACGGACAGATCACAGGCGGGCTTGAAAAAAACAGAAGCGATTACGATTGTTTTCATCCTGGCCGTCCTTGTGCTCGTGTACCGTTCAATCGTCGCGCCGCTCATCCCGCTATTAACGGTCGGGCTTTCTTATCTTGTCAGCCAGTTTATCGTTGCGATACTCGTCGACAAGCTTGATTTTCCGGTTTCAAATTTTACGCAAATTTTTCTCGTTGCTGTTTTGTTCGGGATTGGTACGGATTATTGTATTTTGCTGCTCAGCCGCTTTAAGGAAGAACTGGCGGATGGCAAAGAAACATTGCCGGCCATTCTTGCGACTTACCGTTCGGCCGGGAAAACGGTGCTGTTCAGCGGCATTGCCGTCCTGATCGGTTTTGCCTCGATCGGGCTTGCCAGTTTTAAGCTGTACCAATCCGCTTCTGCCGTTGCGGTCGGGGTAGCCGTTTTGCTGCTTGCCCTGTTTTCGATTGTGCCGTTTTTTATGGCTGTGTTAAAGAAAGGGCTGTTCTGGCCTGTGCGCGGGGACATTTCCCACCATGAAAGCAAAATTTGGGAACGGGCCGGCCTTTTTGCGCTGGCAAGGCCGTTTCTTTCCCTTGCGATTGTGGCGGTGATCATGGTTCCGCTATTGATCAGCTATAACGGCAAGCTGTCTTTCAATTCTCTCGATGAACTCGGGGACAACTACGATTCCGTAAAAGCGTTCAACATCATTGCCGAAAGTTTCGGCGCCGGGAAAGCAATGCCGACCGAAGTCGTCCTCGAGAATGATGAGCCTGTTAAATCAAAAGACTATCTCGCTTTAATCGAGAAAATCAGCGCGGATCTGGATAAAGTCCCGCATGTTGCACAAGTTCAAAGCGCGACAAGGCCGGACGGTTCGGTAATGAAAGAAATTTATGTCAAAAACCAGGCCAAAACATTGGGTGAAGGGCTGGAAAAAAGCCATAACGGCATTCAGAAAATCAAATCAGGATTAACGGGGGCATCCGGTTCCCTGGAAAACGCCAAATCAAAGTTTAAAGAAGCAACCGACGGGATCGGGGAGCTGGAGGCCGGTTCAGAGAAAATCTCAGCCGGCATGGGGAATCTGTCAAACTCGCTCAGCCGGATTGAAGAAGGCATCCAGAGCGGTTCGGCGGGCGCGGACGAACTGAAAAGCGGGGTAAAAAATGCCCAGCAGCAGGCAAAGGAACTGCAGTCCGGTTTTAACCAGCTGTATGGAAAATACCAGCTCGTCCAGTCTGGCATCCGCCAGTTTATCAGCCAAACGGACCAGTTGCCGGCTGATATTCCGAAGCAGGTCAGCTCCCTGCAAGCGGCTTACCAGGCGTTTTTAAAAGATAATCCGGAAGCAGCGAATGACCCTCAATTCCAAAAAGTGCAGCAGGCGATGAATGAGCTTGGGCTCGGCACCGGTAATGACAATGATACCATTGTCAGCCTGTACCGCCAGATTGATGCCGTCACAGCAACATTGGAAAGCGTGGACGCAAAACTTTCAGCGATTTCCGCCGGGCTTGGCCGCTTTGCCGATGGGTTTACGCCGATCATCAACGGGCTTGATCAGCTTGAAAACGGTTTGAACCAGACCGCAGCAGGCCAAAACGAAGTGATCCGGAAAATCCCGGCGCTGCAAAAAGGGCTTCAGGGGATCGCGGACGGCCAGGCACAGCTGAAAACCGGCCTCACGACGTTTGGAACCCATATGAATCAGCTTTCCGATGGTCTTGATAAAAGCGCAGCAGGACTCGGGAAAATCGAATCCGGGTTGTACGATGCCGGTTCTTATCTGAATGATTTGGCGGATGAAACAAGTATGGAACAGTCCGGCATTTATATTCCGGATGCCCTGCTTTCAAATGCGGATTATCAGAAAGCGCTTGGCCATTATATTTCGAAAGACGGAAAAATGGTGACTTTTCATCTGATATTAAATGAAAACCCGTATTCCAACAGGGCAATGGCTGATATTAGTCATATCAACCGGGCATTAAAAGACGCCGTAAAGGGGACAAAATTGGAAAATGCCCACATCGGGATCGGCGGCGTGTCAAGCATCAACCGCGATTTGGATAAGATGTCGAAAGCGGATTACACGCGTACCGTCACTTTTATGCTGATCGGGGTGGCCGCCGCGCTTTTGATTTTCTTGCGGTCGATCGTCATGCCGCTCTATTTGCTGGCGTCCCTTCTTATCACTTATTTTGCATCTGCCGGTTTAACGGAAATCATTTTTGTCCATCTGCTCGGCTATCCGGGTATCAGCTGGGCGGTGCCGTTCTTCGGTTTTGTCATTTTAATCGCGCTCGGTACCGACTATTCCATCTTTTTAATGGAACGGTTCAATGAATACCAGCATTTGCCTGCAGAAGAGGCGATTTTGCTTGCCATGAAAAAGATGGGGACCGTCATTCTTTCTGCAGCCATCATTCTTTCCGGCACTTTTGCGGCTATGATGCCGTCCGGCGTTTTATCGTTGCTGCAAATCGCCACCCTGACACTTACCGGGCTTCTGTTTTATGCTTTGATCATGCTGCCTTTGTTTGTGCCAGTGCTTGTAAAAATGCTTGGCAAAGCAAATTGGTGGCCCTTTATCGCAAATCAGAAGTAAAAAGGGGCAACAAGTGGGCGGATCACTATCGACAGGAAAAGCCAAAAACCGGGATTGGCGGGATCCGGCACGCGTTACAGGCAAATGGATGTCCGGCCTAGAAGGAAAAAGCAACGGCCGCAGATTTCCCGCCCGCACTTTCCACCCCGTTTTTTTGTATTTTAACTATGCTTTTCGTACATTTCTCTGTAAAATAGAAATATACTTTCACCTGAATTTTCAGCGTCAGCAAGCATTTTTTTGATCAGAAAAAGGATGATATTATGGACAAATCGAAAGCTGAAGGACAAACAAAGAAATTCCAGGAACTACCAATCAATGTTTTTTTCAGCCGCGATTTTCTTTCCAAGCTTTCCGAGACGGTCAGTGTTTTGAAAGTGGAGAACGGGCCGGCGTTTAAGTTTGTTTATGTGAATAAAGAAGAAGAGCAGATGGAAAAGACCGGAAAATTTCTACATGATGTCCTCGAGGAAGAGGAAGCCGCCCGGTTTGAATATTTTTGCCAAACTGCGCTGGAAGATAACAAAGCTGTCGACTTCATCCATCATTCGGATGCAAGGCGCATCCTCCATACTTCTTTGGCCGGCATGAACGGCGGAGAGTGGGTGATTGCCATTACAAGGGATGTGACAGCACTGCTGGATGGCGAACGGATGCTTCCGGATGCACGTACATATCAGCTTGACCCTTTAACAGGCCTTTGGAACAGGCACGCTTTGCTGGATCGGTTGAACAGGAAAACGGCGGAAGCAAAAAAAGACGCGCCCCATCCGGCTGTATTATATATCGATCTTGACCGTTTTAAATATTTTAACGATATTCTTGGCCAGCATGTCGGCGATGAAATTTTAAAACGGATAGCCATCCGCCTGAAGCAGCTTCCCTTTTCGGATTACGAAGTGTACCGCCAGGGCGGCGATGAGTTTATCGTGCTTACGGCCGGGTGCTCACGGGAAGAAGTGAAACAAATGGCGGAACAGATCCTGGCGCTCTTTTATGACCCGTTCAAAATTGAAGGGGAAGATTATTTTTTGACGCCGTCCGTCGGCATCAGCCTGTTTCCGGAAGACGGCGAAAACGGGGAAACGTTAATCAAACATGCGGACACGGCTCTTTTTAAAGTGAAGGAACGGGGGAAAGGGCATTTCCTTTTTTACAGCAAAAAAATGGATGCCGACTTCCATAATTATATATTGATGGAAGCCCATCTCCGCCGCGCCATTGAAAAAAACGAGCTGGCCGTCCATTATCAGCCGCAAGTGCAGCTCGATACTGGCAAAGTTAAAAGTTTTGAAGCCTTGCTGAGATGGCGCAACCCGAAATTCGGTAATGTCCCGCCTTTGAAGTTCATTCCGCTTGCAGAAGAAACAGGGCTGATCACTTCAATCGGCGCGTGGGTGATCGATCACGTATGCGCGCAAATTGCACAGTGGCGGCAAAAAGGGTGGGCCGGTTTCCGGGTCGCTGTGAATATATCCCCGAAGCAGTTTCTTGATCCCGGCCTGGCCGGACTTATCGGAAGAACGCTTGAAAAATACAAGCTGCCTGCGTCCGTGCTTGAAATTGAAATTACAGAAGGCGCAATGGAAGATAAAGGCCATATTTTAAAAGTGCTTAGCAGTCTGAAAGAAATGGGGCTGACGATATCGGTCGATGATTTCGGAACCGGGTATTCTTCTTTGAACTATCTTAAAAAATTTCCGGTTGACATTTTAAAAATTGACCAGTCTTTTGTCCGGGAACTGGAAAACAGCCAAAAAGATGCGGCCATTACAAAAACGATCATTCACCTTGCCCACCAGCTCGGGCTTGAAGTCGTCGCGGAAGGGGTCGAGGAACAAGGACAGGTGGAGTTTTTGCAATCGGCCCGCTGCCAGAAAGCACAAGGTTACTTCTTCAGCCGGCCTGTCCCCGCCGAAGAAGTGGAAAAGCAGCTGTTTGTGTAAAATCCGTCCGGTTAAATTGCAAAAACGTATTTTCTTTTCCCCTGACTAATGGTACATTGTATGGTATGGTATAGAAAAAAGAATTTCACCAAGACGGCTCTTTCTATCGTTTTCGGTGCCAGCCGGAATCCGGGCCGCATTTTTGGACACGGAAGGAGCGTTCAAAATGAGCGAAAGAATGGACATGATTTTTATCCCGGCTGAGGCTGGATATATTAAAGTTTACGTTTTCGGTTTTTTGCGTGACAGTGCCTGGGGGCAGGCGTATGCGGAATATAACGGCCTGACGGTTGTGGTAAAAGGCTATAACCGTAAGAAAACGATCATCCGGGCATTAACGAAGCTGCATGAGTCCTTATTAAAAATAAAAAAAGATTCTTAGTTTCATACGCCCTGGAAGCACTTGGGCCGGGGCACTGGGATCGTTTGCGACGGTATCCGGCAGCTTGCCGAATCCGTTGATTTTTTTATATATAATGAATGGCTGTTCATTCATAAAAGGGGAGAAGGTTGATGAAAGAAAAAGTTGTCATCGTAACAGGCGGTTCAAGCGGAATGGGGAAGGCAATGGCGGCCAAATTTGCGCAGTCAGAAGCAAAAGTGGTCATTACAGGAAGGGATGAGGAAAAATTAAAGGCAACAAAAGCGGAACTGCTCCGTTACCATTCTGATATTCTCACGGTGCAAATGGATGTCCGGAATCCGGAAGACGTCCAGCGAATGGTGGAAGAGACAGACAAAAAATTCGGACGCATTGATTTCCTTGTCAATAATGCCGCCGGAAATTTTATCTGCCCGGCGGAAAAATTATCGGTAAACGGCTGGAATGCGGTCCTCAATATTGTCTTAAACGGGACATTCTATTGTTCACGGGCGGTTGGAAACTACTGGATAGAAAAAAAGATCAAGGGGAGCATCCTCAATATGGTCGCCACCTATGCCTGGGGGGCAGGAGCCGGCGTTGTCCATTCTGCAGCGGCAAAAGCGGGTGTGTTATCCTTAACACGTACGCTTGCGGTGGAATGGGGCAAAAAATACGGCATCCGCGTGAATGCGATCGCGCCCGGCCCGATTGAAAGAACAGGCGGTGCGGGCAAGCTGTGGGAGTCGGAAGAAGCGGCAAAAAGGACATTAGACAGTGTCCCGCTCGGACGGCTCGGAACGCCGGAAGAAATTGCCGAACTTGCTTTTTTCCTGTTCTCGTCCCATGCTGCCTATATCAATGGAGAAGTGATTACAATGGACGGCGGCCAGTGGCTGAATCAGCATCCTTTTTAAACGGCCGCGAAAGGAGCGGATCATGCAGCAACTGAAAAAAGAACATTTTATCACCCATTTTTCAGCGGAAAACAAGCCGGCTTACAAAGTCCGGCTGAACGAAACGTTTGCCGTGGAGACGTTTGATTGCTACGGCGGAAAAATCACATCGGAAACCCAGCTTAGGACGGAAGTGGACATTCCCTTTATCAACCCGGCGACAGGTCCGATTGAGATTGAAGGGGTCAAAAAAGGCGACATCCTTTGTATTAACATTCAAAATATTGAGCTGGATGAAGCCGGTGTTATGGTGCTTTACCCTGGGATGGGGGTGCTCGGCGAGGATGTAAAAGAAACCGATACGCGCATCATCCGGGTGAAAGACGGTCACATCCAGTTTAACAGCCAGCTTCAATTTCCGGCTGCCCCGATGATCGGCGTTATCGGCGTTGCCCCGGAAAAAGGCGCGGTGCTTTGTGAAACACCCGGGGACCATGGCGGCAATATGGATACGAGATGGATCACGACGGGGTCGAAATTGTACTTTCCCGTTTTCCATGACGGTGCCCTGCTTGCGCTTGGCGATCTTCACGCCGCAATGGGGGACGGGGAACTGGATGGTTCCGGCGTGGAAATTGGCGGAAAAGTCACCCTGCAATGCACGAAACTGGCCGGCGCGCCCGCCATCGGCATGCCGGTCGTTGAAACCGACCGCGCATGGTTTTTGATTTCATCGGCAGAAACCGTGGAAGCGGCGGCGAAAAAAGGGATGCGAGCGGCTGCAAACAGGTTCCGGGCTGCTTTCGGGCTTGGGTTTAATGACGCCTACAGGCTGTTGAGTGCCACATGCTCCCTTGAAATCAGCCAGATTGTAAATCCGCTTGTGACAGTCAGAATAGCCGTGCCGAAAGCTGTTTTGCCCGATTTGTTCGCGCCGGGCCCTCTGCTTTAAAAGCAGGACACTGAAAAAGTATTCAAGAAACGGTGAGACACTCTGGATGAGCGGTGTCTCGCCGTTTTTATGTTTTCTTTTCAATTTTTTGGAGCGGCTTCTTTTAAAACAGGAGTTTTTTCTCCGGGACAAATCGCAAAAATGTTACAAGGTCTTCCCCGATTTCGGATAAAATAAGGACAGAAACGGCACAAAATGAAAAAATTTGCCGCCGCTCCCTTTTCTAAGCGAAGGTTTTACTGTAAAATTCGAATGGGACAGGTTATCATTTGTGTGAATAAAAGGGTGAATGCCGGCATCCAAAACCGGTACTCACGTTCGTTGAAAGGAGTCCATTATGTCTCAATTATTAGGTATTATCCAAAGACTGCAGGCGATGCAGGAAGCAAAAGATACAGGGGAAGTCCAGCAACGGCGTTTTGAAGTGAACGGCAAGGCGCTCTGCCAGGTGAAATTTTTCCCGCAGACCGGAACGTTTGAACTGGAAGTATTCGATGGGCAAAAACACGCCAGCAAGTACCAGTTTGACGATCTGGATATTGCCGCCATCGAAATCTTTGATATCGTCCAGGAAGGCTCTGACAGTTAAAAAATTTTTTCGCCCGGCACAAAGCCGGGCGTTTTTCTTTCGTCAATCAAGTCCTGTTTATGATAAAATAGTAGTGATCCATCATGCATCAACGGCAAACGAAATAAGCATCTCCTCTTGAAGGTTTTTGTACCTGAAAATACGGAAGAAAAGGAGATTTTTGCAAGATGATTTCATTGCAGAGCCAGGAATTTCTTGAACCGAAAATCATGGATTTTATGATCCCGTCTGAAAAAGTGGCCCATGTGCAGGTTGGGAACAGCCTGGAACATGCTTTGCTCGTGCTGACGAAAAGTGGGTATGCCGCTGTTCCGGTTTTGGACGCCAGCTACCGACTGCACGGCCTGATCAGTTCCGCGATGATCACCGATTCCATTTTGGGGTTGGAACGGATTGAGTTTGAAAAACTAGGCGAGATTAAGGTGGAACAGGTCATGAAGGCGGACATTCCACGGCTGAATGTGCATGACAATTTTGAAAAAGCGTTGCGCTGGCTTGTTGACCACAATTTTTTATGTGTTGAAGACGATGAAGGATTTTTTGCCGGCATTTTTACACGGCGTTCGCTTCTGAAGGAATTGAACCATCATATTCATAAATTGAATCATTTTTAGCGGTGGCACCGCGCAAATGGCTGCGCGGTCCTTTTTTCCATAAACCAAAGAAAACGGATTGGGGTTAACATGAATTTTTCGGAGTGTCAGTTACTGTCTGTTTTAGCACAGGAGTTAAATATGCGGAAGGCGGCTGAACGGCTGTTTGTGTCGCAGCCCGCCTTGTCGCAAAGGCTGCAGTCGATTGAAAAGCAGTGGGGAGCGCAATTGTTTCTCCGCACGCAAAAAGGGTTGATCATAACGCCTGAAGGGGAACTGGTCATCCAGCTCGCCAACGAAATGCTCGAAAGGGAAGAAAATGTGCGGGAAGCCATCCGCACGCTCGACTCAAAAGTGTACGGAACATTAAAAATCGCCTGCGCCACGATCGTCGGCCAAAACTGGCTGCCGAAAGTACTGAAAACATTCGTTGAAAAATATCCGGAGGCAAAAATCTCGCTTGTTACGGGCTGGAGCAGTGAAATTTTGCGGTCCATTTACGAAGATGAAGTCCATATCGGCATTGTCCGCGGCTTGAATGAATGGAAAAGTACGAAAATCCATTTGTTTGAAGATCCGCTCTTTCTTGTAGACCAGGAAATTGACACCCTTGAAAAGCTGCCGGCTGCCGACCGGCCGTTTATCCAGTTTAAAAGCGATTCGAATTATTATCAGGAAATGATGGACTGGTGGCACCGCGAGTTTCAAACTTCCCCGAAACAAACAATCGTAGTAGACCAGATCGAAACGTGCAAGCAAATGGTTTTTAACGGTATTGGCTATGCGATTTTGCCTGCGATCACGCTGGACGGGGCGGAAATCCGCCATCTGCACAAAATTCCGCTCGAAGGGGAAGGCGGGGAGCCGCTGAAACGCGACACATGGCTGCTCGGTTATGACGCCGCGTTTCAATTGAAGCAGGTCCGTGCTTTTGTAAAAGTGGTGCGTGAATTTATTGCGGCGCAGCCCCATATCCTTTAAAATGAAACATATGCGCAAATGATCACATTTACGTGCGAATCTGCTGTCAGGAGGCATACATATGGACATGATGGATGCAAATGAAATCATTTCATTCATAGCAAACAGCAAAAAATCAACACCTGTAAAAGTATATGTGAAAGGAAATGTCGAAGGCCTTGATTTCGGTGAATCAGCCCGTGTTTTTGCAGGCGGCGGCATGGCTGTCGTCTTTGGTGAATGGGAAGAGATTTCGGCCGTGCTGGAAGCAAACCGTGGCAAAATCGCGGATTATGTTGTGGAAAATGACCGCCGCAACTCGGCCATTCCGCTTCTCGATTTAAAAGGAATCAACGCCCGCATTGAACCTGGCGTCACGATCCGTGACCGTGTGGAAATCGGCAATAACGCCGTCATTATGATGGGGGCCGTAATCAATATTGGCGCCGTCATTGGAGAAGGCACGATGATCGACATGAACGCCGTTTTAGGCGGCCGTGCAACAGTCGGGAAAAACTGCCATATCGGAGCGGGCACCGTGCTTGCCGGGGTCATTGAACCGCCTTCTGCGAACCCGGTTGTCATTGAGGATGATGTATTAATCGGGGCGAATGCTGTGATTCTGGAAGGCGTACGCGTCGGAAAAGGGGCGGTTGTGGCAGCTGGTGCGGTCGTCACGCAAGATGTGCCGCCACATACCGTTGTTGCGGGCATTCCGGCAAAAGTGATCAAAGAAATTGACGAAAAAACAAAATCCAAAACCGAAATCATGAAAGACCTCAGAAATTTGTAAGCCGGGGACGGGTGCCAAAAAAACGGTGCCCGGCCTTTTTTGCCATACCGGAAAGGAAGGACTGGATATGGAAACGAATTTGATTGCCATCAGGCGGGATCTGCACCGGATTCCCGAACTCGGATACAAGGAGCATAAAACACAGCGGTACATCCTTGATTTTATTTCGCGTTTGCCAAAAGGCCATCTTGAAGTGAAAACATGGAAAACCGGGGTGCTTGTAAAAGTAAAGGGGACCTGCCCCGAAAAAAAGATTGGTTACCGGACGGATATAGACGGCCTGCCGATCAAAGAAGAGACAGGGTTCCCGTTTCAATCGGAACACGAAGGAAACATGCATGCGTGCGGTCACGATTTTCATATGACGATTGCACTCGGGATTTTATCGCATTTTGCAAGCCGGCCCGTTAAGGATGATCTGATCTTTATTTTTCAGCCGGCAGAAGAAGGGCCTGGCGGGGCGAAAGCGATGCTGGAAGAAGTGCTGCACGATGAATGGCAGCCGGACCTTGTGATGGCACTCCATGTTGCGCCGGAATACCCGGCTGGTACGGTGGCGGTAAAAAAAGGGCTGCTGTTTGCCAATACATCTGAACTGTATATTGACCTGGAAGGAAAGGGCGGGCATGCGGCCTATCCGCAGCATACAAAGGATATGGTGGTGGCGGCGGCCCATCTGGTGACCCAGCTCCAGTCTATTATCTCACGCAATATCGACCCGCTCGACAGCGCAGTGGTGACCATCGGGAAAATCACCGGCGGCACGGTTCAAAATGCAATCGCGGAACATGCACGCCTTGAAGGGACGATCCGCACGTTATCGAGCGAAGCGATGGAAAAAGTGAAGCACAGGATTGAAGCACTCACAAACGGGCTTTCGGCCGGTTTTGAGTGCCGGGCGGAAATTGATTACGGCTGTAATTATTACCAGGTGTTCAATCATCCGGAAGAGACCGCCCGCTTTATGGATTTTGTCCGAAGCTACGAGGGGGCGCACCTGCATGAATGCAGGGAGGCTTTAACAGGGGAGGATTTCGGCTATATGTTGAAAGAAATCCCTGGCTTTATGTTCTGGCTCGGTGTCGGGTCACCATACGGGCTGCACCATGCCAAATTTGCGCCGGACGAACGAGCGCTCGAGACAGCTGCCGATTTGATGATAGCCTATATTTTATCGTTGCAATAAAAAAGAAGGGGATTTCCCCTTCTTTTTTATTACGGCGTTATTCTTCTTTTTTGGAAAGGCAATGGTCGCATTCCAGCATGTATGATTCTGCTTGTTCTTCAATCGGCTGACCGCATTCAGGGCATTGTTTCGCAGGCAATGTTTTAAAAAATTCAACTGGGCTCATCATCATTTTTCATCCATCTCCTTTTTCGTGTTTGGATTTTTAGGTTGTTATAAAACCATTCAATGATGCTGCGACAGCCGGGCCCGGGCTGGTGTCAGCAAAAGCATGTTTTATAACAACAAATCATTTATCCTTCTGTTATAATACAGTATATACCCTGAAATTTGTTTTGTACAGTACTTTTTGCAAAAAAAAATAAAAAATTCTTTTCAAGCGGATGGATAAAATTGGAAACGTTTCCTCTGCAAAACGCCGGCCGGATCGGGTACACCGGTTTGGCGCGCCTTTTTCAAACAGACATACAAAAAAGCACTATGCTAACGGGGAGGACACTGAAAAAATGTGTTTTAAATTTATTTATACAATGCAAAAAAACGGCGAGACACGATGAATGGTGGTGTCTCGCCGTTTTTCGTTTTCTTTTGGACTTTTCAAGTGGGCTTCCTGACGGGATCCCCTTTTTTAAACTTCCATAATAATCGGCATAATCATCGGCCGGCGTTTCGTTTTTTCGTATAAAAACGGCGCCAGCGTATCCGTAATTTCATTTTTGATTTCGGCCCATTGCGTCGTTTTCCGTTCCATCACTTTATTCAAGTGCTTTGTGATGATCGTTTGCGCTTCGTTGATCAAATCGCCGGATTCACGCATGTACACAAAGCCCCTTGAAATAATGTCAGGGCCGGATGCAATTTTAAACTCGTTCATATTGATGGCCACAACGACAATGACGAGCCCTTCTTCAGAAAGGATGCGGCGGTCGCGCAAAACAATATTGCCGATATCGCCAATGCCGCTCCCGTCAATATAGACAGAGCCGGATGGGATTTTGCCAGCAACTTCTGCGGTGTCATGACCGAGCGCCAGCACTTCCCCGTTATCCATGATAAAGCAGTTTTCTTCCGGGACGCCACAGTCGTTGGCAAGCTTGGCATGCATCCTGAGCATCCGGTATTCACCGTGGATTGGCATAAAATATTTCGGTTTGATCAGCCGCAGCATCAATTTCTGTTCTTCCTGACCGCCATGGCCTGATGTGTGCACATTGTTCAAAGACCCGCTGATCACATCGGCGCCGGCGCGGTACAGCAAATTAATCGTCCGGTTGATGCTCGTCGTATTACCCGGAATCGGGGAGGAAGAAAAAACGACGGTGTCGCCCGGTTGGATCTGGATCTGCCGGTGCGTGCCATTTGCAATTCTGGACAGAGCCGCCATCGGTTCGCCCTGGGTACCGGTACAAAGAATGGTAACCCGGTTGGCCGGCAGACGGTTCAATTGTTGTGTGTCAATAAACGTATCTTTCGGGGCACGGATATAGCCGAGATCACGGCCGATTTCAATCGCCGCTTCCATACTACGCCCGAACACGGCAATTTTCCGACCCGCCAAAACAGCCGCTTCCGTCATCTGCTGCAGGCGGTGGATATTGGAGGCAAAGGTTGCAAAAATAATCCGTCCGTCCACTTTCCGGAAAATATCCTGAATGCTTTCCCCGACACGTCGTTCAGACATCGTAAAATGCGGCACTTCGCTGTTTGTGCTGTCGGACAAAAGGCAAAGCACGCCTTCTTTTCCGATTTCGGCCATTTTCGTTAAGTTGGCCGGCTCACCCACTGGTGTAAAGTCAAACTTAAAGTCGCCGGTGTGCACGATATTGCCCGGCGGCGTTTTGACGACGATGCCGTAAGAATCCGGAATGCTGTGCGTCGTCCGGAAAAACGTAACAGATGTTTTCCGGAATTTAATCACATCGTCTTCTTTAATTTCAATCAGCTTTGTCTGCCGGAGAAGGCCGTGCTCTTCCAGCTTGTTCCGGATAAGGCCGAGTGCAAGCTTCCCGCCGTAAATCGGGACATTGATCTGGCGCAGCAAATACGGAATGCCGCCGATATGGTCTTCATGCCCGTGCGTAATAAACAGGCCCTTAATTTTGTCCGCGTTTTTCACGAGGTAGGTATAATCCGGGATGACATAGTCGATTCCGAGCAGTTCATCTTCCGGAAATTTGATGCCTGCATCAATTAAAATGATTTCATCTTGAAATTGTACGCCATAAGTATTTTTTCCGATTTCGCCTAATCCGCCGAGGGCGAAAACCGCTGTCTGGTCATTTTTAACAAATTTCATACAGTTACTCCGTTAATTTAAAATTTTCCTGCTGCTTTTCGTATTCAAGATATTTTCCCTCAAGCAGCTGAATGTATTCAATGTTGATTCGGCGGTCTTTCAACTTTTGGCGTACTTCCCTTTCCGATCCGGCTTCAATATAGAACGTCTTCGTGTTTTCCCGGACAGGAATCTCTTCAGGATTTTCCTGGTAATACACTTTGTAAATCATGATTAATCTCTCCTTGCTCCGTTTTCAATGTAACTTTTTCTATTATATATAAATCATGGTACATATCACAACTTTTTCATGGCCTTTTTTTCATAAAGAAAAGAATAATCCCTCTGGAAAAGAGGGATTCAAAAGTTCAGGCGATTAACTTTTTGCGCAGCATATCTTTCCACTGTTTTAAAAGCTTCTTCCTCAGCTTTTTTAACATTGTGGATCAACTCCCTACTTCTATTGTAATATTTATTTGGATATTGTAAAGGCGTGCGGCTCATCTTGTCCTTTATTATATGTAGGGAAAATGCGGAACCATCACGCCAAAATATGACAATTTCCGGCATGCCGGGAAAGATTGCTGCAAAAAATGGCAGCGTTTGCAACAACGTTTCGGGCCCGCGGAACCGGTTTTCCTGAAAACCTTCTCTCGCAACGTTTCCGCTTTTATAGTACAGTTTAAATTGCATATTGATACAGTTTTCCCGGGGAGAATGATTCGGTATATTAAAAAAATATCGGATAGAAAAAGCGTTTATAATTGACGCTTTTTTATTTTTCATGTACTCTATATATGTTGAATATAGTGTTGTATTAGTCACATCCGCTTTTTTATTGATACAGCGCTTTTTTGGCAGGCCAAAAATGATTGCGGTTACTTGAAAGAATTGTCGGTTTCTGCAGTAAACACACATTTTTTAAAATCGGCGAAATTGTATATCCATATATGCGGATAAAGAAAGGATTGGTGAACGGGATGGCTTCACGCACAAACCTTGATGAAGTAAAGACGCTTCATGATATTGAAGAAAAGTTTGAAACAGTCCAAATCTTAAATGAAGAAGGGAAAATTGTAAACGATTCCCTCATGCCGGATTTAACGGATGAACAGCTTCAGGAAATGATGCGGAGAATGGTGTATACGCGCATTCTTGATCAGCGGTCCATTTCCTTGAACCGCCAAGGCCGCCTCGGGTTTTACGCGCCGACTGCCGGCCAGGAAGCTTCCCAAATTGCTTCCCATTTTGCACTTGAAAAAGAGGACTTCATTCTCCCGGGATACCGCGATGTGCCGCAGCTGATCTGGCACGGCCTTCCGCTTGAACAGGCATTTTTATGGTCGCGTGGACATGTGGACGGGATGAAGGGCATTGAAAAATTGAACATTCTCCCGCCGCAAATCATTATCGGCGCTCAGTATGTGCAGACTGCCGGCGTTGCGCTCGGCATTAAAAAACGCGGCAAAAAGGCCGTTGCCGTGACATATACAGGGGACGGCGGCAGTTCACAAGGGGACTTTTACGAAGGCATCAACTTTGCGGGTGCTTTTAAAGCCCCAGCTGTTTTTATTGTTCAAAACAACCAGTTCGCGATTTCAACGCCGCGTTCCGTGCAAACTGCGGCCAAAACACTGGCGCAAAAAGCGGTGGCTGCAGGCATCCCGGGCATTGTAGTGGACGGCATGGACCCGTTTAGTGTATATGCGGCGGTAAAACGCGCGCGCGAACGGGCGCTCGCCGGAGAAGGTCCTTCTCTGATTGAAACGATCTGCTACCGTTTCGGCCCGCATACGATGAGCGGGGACGACCCGACGCGTTATCGTACGGAAGACCTTGACAATGAATGGGCGAAAAAAGATCCGCTCGTCCGTTTCCGCAAGTTCCTCGAACAGAAAAACCTGTGGAGCGAAGAGCAGGAAAATGAAACGATCGAACAGGCGAAAGAAGATATTAAAGCTGCCATTAAGAAAGCGGACAGCGCAACTAAACAGAAAGTGACGGATCTGATCTCCGTGATGTACGAAGAACTTCCGCAAACTTTAAAGGAACAATACGAATTTTACCAAGCAAAGGAGTCGAAATAAGCCATGGCCCAACTAACGATGATACAGGCAATTACGGATGCGCTCAGGACCGAGTTGAAAAATGATGAAAATGTTTTGGTATTCGGTGAAGACGTCGGCGTAAACGGCGGCGTCTTCCGGGCAACGGAAGGGCTGCAAAAAGAGTTCGGCAAAGACCGCGTCATCGATACGCCGCTCGCCGAATCCGGCATCAACGGGCTTGCCATCGGGCTTGCGCTCCAAGGGTTCCGGCCGGTTCCTGAAATCCAGTTTTTCGGCTTTGTTTTTGAAACGATGGACTCGATCCACGGCCAGATGGCGAGATACCGGTTCCGCACCGGCGGGGATTTGAAAATGCCGATTACGATCCGCGCTCCTTTCGGCGGAGGCGTGCATACGCCGGAAATGCATGCGGACAGCCTCGAAGGACTCATGGCGCAAACACCGGGCATTAAAGTTGTAATTCCGTCCACGCCTTATGATGCGAAAGGGCTGCTGATCTCCGCGATCCGGGACAATGACCCGGTCGTTTTTCTCGAACATATGAAACTGTACCGTTCTTTCCGGGAAGAAGTGCCGGAAGAAGAATATACGATTCCGCTCGGAAAAGCCGATGTAAAACGGGAAGGAAAAGATATTTCGATTATCGCTTACGGCGCAATGGTCCATGAATCATTGAAAGCAGCGGATGAACTTGGAAAAGAAGGATACTCCGCAGAAGTGGTTGATCTCCGTACAGTCAGCCCGCTTGATGTAGAAACGATTGTGGCGTCTGTGGAAAAAACAAACCGCGCCATTGTCGTCCAGGAAGCACAGCGCCAGGCTGGTGTTGCGGCAAACGTCGTTGCGGAAATCAACGAACGCGCGATTTTGAGCCTGGAAGCACCAGTATTGCGCGTAACAGCGCCGGATACCGTTTATCCGTTCTCGCAGGCGGAAGGCGTTTGGATTCCGACCTATAAAGATATTTTGGAAAAAGCAAAAGAGACATTGACATTCTAAACCGGTTTTTGCCGTAAACGGGTGATGGCGGCGCGTTGAACCGAGATACATTCCAATCAAGTTTTTTTGCTGCACCTTGATGGGGGCGCATTTTGAAAAAAGGAGCGTGAACACCTTGTCATTTGAATTCAGGCTGCCGGATATCGGCGAAGGGATCCACGAAGGCGAGATTGTAAAATGGTTTATTAAACCGGGCGATAAAGTTTCGGAAGATGATGTGCTTTGTGAAGTGCAAAATGACAAATCGGTTGTCGAAATTCCGTCCCCTGTGGAAGGGACTGTTGAAGACATTCTTGTTGAAGAAGGGAGCGTCGCAGTTGTCGGCGACGTCCTTGTAAAATTCGATGCGCCCGGATATGAAAATCTTAAATTTAAAGGGGATCATGGGCAAGATCAGAAAGAAGAGGCGGCAGAAAGTGCAAAACCGGAACCGGCCAAACCGGAACCGGCAAAACAGGAAACAGCTGAAACTGCCAAGCCTGCTGAAAAAGAAGCAGAACACGGATCCGAATCCGCGGATCGCCGCGTGATCGCGATGCCATCCGTACGGAAATATGCCCGTGAAAAAGGCGTCGATATCCGGCTTGTGTCCGGAACCGGAAAAAACGGCCGCGTGCTCCGCGAAGATATCGATGCGTATGTGAACGGGCCGCAGCAGCCGGAAGCGGAAGCCGGCAAAACCGAAGCACAGGCACCTGCTTCCCAAAATGCTGTTCCTGAAGGGGAATTCCCTGAAACACGTGAACCGATGAGCGGCATCCGCAAAGTGATTGCAAAAGCGATGGTCAACTCGAAACAAACCGCGCCGCATGTCACGCTGATGGATGATGTCGATGTGACGGCACTTGTTGCGCACCGGAAAAAGTTCAAAGAGATCGCGGCGGAAAAAGGCATCAAGCTGACTTTCTTGCCGTATGTCGTAAAAGCGCTCGTCAGCACACTGCGGGAATATCCGGTTTTAAATAGTTCGATTGATGATGAAACGAATGAAATCATTCATAAGCATTATTACAATATCGGGATTGCCGCCGATACGGAGCGCGGCTTGCTTGTGCCGGTCGTCAAACACGCCGACCGCAAACCGGTATTTGCGGTTTCCAAAGAAATTAATGAACTGGCTGAAAAAGCAAGAGATGGAAAGCTTGCCCCGAACGAAATGAAAGGCGCTTCCATTACGATTTCCAATATCGGTTCCGCCGGCGGGCAATGGTTTACACCGGTTATCAACCGTCCGGAAGTGGCCATTTTAGGAATCGGCCGGATTGCAGAAAAGCCGGTCGTTAAAAACGGTGAAATTGTTGCAGCGCCTGTACTGGCGTTGTCGCTCAGTTTTGACCACCGTATCATCGATGGTGCCACCGCACAAAATGCGTTAAATCATATCAAACGTTTGTTGCATGATCCAGAACTTTTATTAATGGAGGCGTAATCTGATGGTTGTAGGAGATTTTCCAATTGAAACCGACACAATTGTAATCGGCGCAGGGCCTGGCGGATATGTCGCGGCCATCCGGGCAGCCCAGCTCGGCCAAAAAGTGACGATCGTTGAAAAGCAGTTTATCGGCGGGGTTTGCTTAAATGTAGGATGCATTCCTTCAAAAGCGCTCATTTCGGCGGCGCACCGCTATGAATACGCAACGGAATCCGAGGCGCTCGGCATTGCCGTTGAAAATGCAAAAATTGATTTTGGAAAAGTGCAGGAATGGAAATCCGGCGTCGTGAAAAAACTGACCGGAGGCGTAGAAAGCCTGTTAAAAGGCAACAAAATTGACATCGTCCGCGGGGAAGCCTATTTTGTCGATGACCATACGCTTCGTGTAATGGACGAGAAATCAGCGCAAACCTATACATTTAAAAATGCGATTCTCGCAACCGGTTCGCGACCGATTGAAATCCCTTCCTTCAAATTTTCAGAACGCGTCATTGATTCAACCGGCGCGCTGAGTTTGAAGGAAATTCCGGAAAAACTCGTCATTATCGGCGGCGGCGTCATCGGAATGGAACTCGGGACAGCCTATGCAAAATTCGGGACGAAAGTAACGATTTTGGAAGGGGCAAAAGACATTATCGGCGGCGCGTTTGAAAAACAAATGACTTCCCTCGTTGTCCGCAAGCTGAAAAAACGGGGTGTCGAAATTATCACGGAAGCGATGGCAAAAGGCGTGGAAGAGAAGGAAAACGGCGTAGTTGTCACGTATGAAGCAAAAGGCCAGGAACAAAAAGTGGAAGGCGATTATGTGCTGGTTACGGTCGGGCGCCGTCCAAACACAGATGAACTCGGCCTTGAACAGTTGAATTTAAAGATGACAGACAGGGGCATTATCGAAGTGGATAAACAGTGCCGGACAAGCGTGCCGAATATTTATGCCATCGGCGATATTGTCCCGGGCCCGCAGCTTGCCCACAAAGCCTCCTATGAAGGGAAGATTGCGGCCGAAGCCATTTCCGGGCAGCCGGCCGAAGTGGATTACCTCGGCATTCCGGTCATTGTCTTTTCTGATCCGGAACTTGCAACGGTCGGCTATACAGAACAGCAGGCAAAAGAAGAGGGCATTGATTATGCAGTCGGCAAATTTCCGTACGGCGCGAACGGGCGGGCACTTGCCCTTGAAGCCGGCGAAGGTTTCGTCAAACTGATTACACGCAAAGAAGACGGGCTGTTGATCGGTGGCCAAATCGTCGGGATCAGCGCTTCCGATATTATTTCGGAAATCGGCCTCGCAATCGAGGCGGGCATGACAGCGGAAGATATCGCGCTGACGATCCATGCCCACCCGACATTAGGGGAAATTACGATGGAAGCGGCCGAAGCGGCACTCGGCACCCCAGTCCATATTTTAAAATAATGATTCAAAGGCTTCACACCGGGAAGGCTGCCCCGGCGTGAAGCCTTTTTCCGTTTAAAGGCGCCGCTATAAGGCTATAACAGTAACAACTGCATATGGGACAGATTTTTTCGTGCTGGCAGGCAAGGTTATAACAACGAAACTGCGTGCATATTTTGAATTATGATGAAAGGTGCAGGTGGGACAATGAAATGTACGGTGGCATTTTTATTCCAGATCATGATATGGAGCGGTTTTAAACTGGCAGAGTGGTTGTCCGATCACGATCCAGTTATTTTTACCGCCGCCCTGTTCATTATTTTTTTATTCATTGCCTTTGCCCTGGCAAAATCAATTGTGCATTCGCTCCGGGCTGCATCTGTGGTAACGGTGCTGAGTCTCGCTGTATACGGGCTTGTGGAAGTGTCATTTTCAAAACTGATTTTCTAAAACAACCGCAAAATGATTTCGCTTTCAATTGTATAACATAATTTAAAATATGTTATACAAAATCCTTGATTTTTTTTCCAGTATGACATATTATAATATTACAAGCGATTACAAAAAGCGCAAAGGGGAGGAAAATCGGATGGGAATCATTGTTTGCCAATCATGCGATGCCACGATTGACCACGTTGAGGAAGAAAAAGTATCCGTGCTTTACTCAACGTGTGACCAATGTAAACACGAAGAAGAATAGTCCTGAACTGTAGCACTTGATTTTTCCAATGCATGCGTCCATTTTCTCTCGGCCGGCTTGTTGCCCGGCTTTTTTTGCGTGATGGGACAAAAAAGCAGGCGGGAAGGCCCCAGCCTGCTTTTTCAAACTTATTGAATGGCATGATGTTCTTTAATGACGCGGATCGTTTGCAATGTTTCGTCTTCAGGCCCCTGTACGGGAAGGCCGGCTTCGATGTTTTTCCGGATATAAGCAATGTTTTCTTCCGTAATAATTTCCCCCGGGATAAAAATCGGAATGCCCGGCGGATAGACCATGACAAACTCGGCAATGATCCTGCCAGCAGAACCGGAAAGCGGAATGGATTCCGTCTCGGCATAAAAGGCATCACGCGGCGAGAGGGCAAGCGATGGAATTTCGGGAAGCATCACTTTCACCCCTACCTTGCCGGACAAATGCGAGAACGTGTCGGACAAGCTGTGTAAAGCCTCAACGAGCAAGTCCAGCTCCGTTTCCGTATCCCCGGGCGTCACAATGCAAAGAATATTGTACAAATCAGAGAGTTCCACTTCTATATGGTAAGTTTCACGCAGCCATTTTTCCGCATCATGGCCGGTGATCCCCAAATCTTTTACAGAGATGATCAACTTCGCCGGATCGTAATCATATGTTGCTTTCGTTTGGAGGATCTCGCTTCCGGCGCAATACAAATGATCGATTTCGTTTATCCGCTCCCGTGTTTTTTGCGCAAGGCGGGTTGTTTCCTTGATGATCGTGCTTCCCTCGGTTGCAAGCCTTTTTCGGGCGACATCGAGCGAAGCCAGTAAAATGTAGGAAGTGGACGTGGTCGTCAGCATGCTGAAAATGCTTTGGACACGTTTTTTCGATACAAGCCCTTCCTTCAGATTCAAGATCGAACTTTGCGTCAGCGAGCCGCCAAGCTTGTGGACGCTCGTTGCGGCCATATCGGCGCCGGCCTGCATGGCGGAAACCGGCAGTTCATCGTCAAAATGAATATGGACACCGTGTGCCTCGTCCACCAGTACCGGGACATGGCAGGCATGGGATATATCCACAATGCTATTCAAATCAGCGGAAATGCCGTAATAGGTCGGATTAATGACCAGAACGGCTTTCGCATCGGGATGCTGCTTGAGCGCTTTGGAAACGGACGCCGGGGTAATGCCGTGTGAGATGCCAAGCAAAGGATCCACTTCCGGGTGGATAAAAACGGGCACGGCGCCGGAAAACACAATCGCAGACATCACCGATTTATGGACATTGCGTGGCACAATAATTTTATCGCCCGGCCCGCAGACGCTCATCACCATGGCCATAATCGCGCCGCTCGTCCCTTGTACGGAAAAAAACGTGGCATCCGCACCGAATGCTTCCGCCGCAAGCTTCTGCGCCTCCTCAATCATGCCATGGGGCTGGTGAAGATCATCGAGCGGCTCGATATTAATTAAATCCAGTTTTAATACATTGTCGCCGATGAATTTGCGAAAATCAGGATCCATCCCGCGCCCGGTTTTATGGCCGGGAATATGGAATTGGACGGGATTTCGTTCAATATGCCGGAGAAGCCCGGTGTATAACGGCGTGTGATATTGTGACAATCATTCCACCTCTTTATCTCATTGCTTGCTTTTGAAGAAAAACAAGATGAATTATAGCATTCCGGACACAGTTTTTAAATAGTTTTTCTTTGCACAGGGAAAAAAAGCCGGATGCGGGCAATGGAAAAAGATAAAGCGCATAAAGCATGGAGAAATGAGGGGAAGCTAGACGGTGAATGTACAAGGCGGGGAGCCATGGGAAACCAAACGGATGGTAGCCCTTGTATTCCGGCAGATGGCGGCATCATTGGCCAGGCGGAAGCGATTCAGGTAAAATAGAACGGGTATACAGAAGAAAAGCGAGGTGGTTTGGATGGAATATCCATATCCGATTTCAGCTGACTGGTCGACACAGGAAGTCATCGACGCCGTTCAATTTTTCGAAGCGGTGGAAGAAGCATATGAAAAAGGGGTCAACCGGGATGTGCTGCTTGCCAGGTACCGCCGTTTTAAAGAAATCGTCCCCGGGAAGGCGGATGAGCGGAATATATGCAATGAATTTGAAGAGGCGAGCGGTTATTCCCCGTACCGGGCCATCAAGAAAATGAAGGAAGAACAGGGCCTGGTCATTAAAATGGATGAAAATAGATCACGCGATTAGCGGCATGGAAAGAAAGCAGCATCACCCGCCGATGCTGCTTTTAAGTTGCCTGCAAATACGACTTGGCACAGGAGAAAAAGCGCACCGTGTTCCGGCGCGCTTTTTTCCACTCTGCATGCTGTTTAGGCCATTTTGTAGATGGGTAATACATGTACAAAGACGTCCTCGATCGTTTTGGCCAGTTCATCCGGGGACATGCCGGCTGCTTCTTCCCGCGGGATCTCAAGCCCGCAAAGCATTTCGGCTTTTTTAACAACCTGCATCCGTCTGAAAAACGTGTTTAAAGTATGGGGATTCATACGGTCAGTGCGGATGCCACCCGGTTTTGTATGATCATCCGACCAAATGTAATGGCCGGGTATATTTTCTAAAATCGGATCAATTTTCTTTTCGAGTTTTTTTCCGATGGACGCTTTTTGCGGGCACTCATTCATGACGGCCGTGACAATGAAGAGCCGGTCTTCCCACAGCCCGATTTGAAAATGAGGAAGCATTTTGTAGCCGCGTTTGCCAGGGGAAAAGGCCACCCACGTATCTTTCGGCGGATTGACGGTACGGCGGGCGTGTTTGGCAACATGATAAAATATTTCTTCACCGGTCAAAACCGACAAAACCGGCGAAAAATACTCCCCCAATACTTCAAGTTTCGGACGGACGGTTGATTTCAGCTGTTCCATCCGCTGATCGAGGCCTTCGATCCGGAAAACGTCAAAATCCTGTCCAGTAAAAGTAGTGATGCCCATTTGTTCACCTCCGTTCTGTATGAACCATGGGGATATTCATATTTTATCATCCATCAGGGAGGTTTAACAAATAAAAGCCGGTGGGTAAAAATAGGTATACACACAATTTTGTTACATCAATCGAGATTACACATAATATATATAAAGATAATATCAGAAAATTCATATCATTACCCCAGGAGGATGTGAAGAAAAATGAAACAAGTAATCTCTTCGGTGAAAAGAAAACCTTATGAAAGAAAACGGATTGCAGTATTGCGCATGGAACTGGATTACGAACTGGCTACGTTATATGAAGCGATGGAAATGAAAGATGAAGAGCAAAAAGGAAAGTCGATTAAGCGTCTGGAAAAAATCCGTGAAGAACTGCTGAAAATGAAAGCCATGTAATGGAACGAAAAGGCAGGATGTCGTTGAAAGCGGACTCCCTGTATTGGATACAGATGGGGTTCGTTTTTGTGCAGGAGAGGTTCATCTTTACTGACAAAACCGCTATGGGAAAACGATTTCGGACGCATTCTCAAAACTTGATAATTGTCTTTATTTCCTTTACGCTTAAGGGAAATGATTTGCATAGATGGAGGGCCCGACTATGGACAGATGGGAAGAAATCAATACATATGCCGTCCGGTGGATCAGGGAAGCGGGCGAGCGGATTCTTGCTTCGCAAAAACCGCTGCAAATTGAAACAAAATCGGACCGCAATGATCTGGTTACCAATATTGACAAGGAAACAGAACAATTTTTAATCGGCAAAATCCGGACAACCTTTCCGGATCACCACATTTTGGGTGAAGAAGGCTTCGGTGAGGATATTCGTGATACAGAAGGCATCCTCTGGATTGTGGATCCGATTGACGGGACGGTCAATTTTGTCCACCAAAAAGTCAATTTCATGATTTCCATTGGGGTCTACGAGAACGGAGAAGGCAAACTGGGCTATATTTATGATGTCGTCCGGAAAGAATTGTATTTTGCAGAAAAGGGCAAGGGGGCTTATTTTAACGGGGAACGGATTCCGTTACTTGCGCAAAACAGGCTGGAAGATACGATCCTTGCGCTGAATCCGTATTGCATGGTGGAAAACAGGGGTATCGACCCGGCCCGTCTGGCAGCGCTTGTCAGGGATGTGCGCGGCACAAGGAGTTACGGGTCGGCAGCGCTTGAGCTTGCTTATGTGGCAATGGGAAGGCTTGATGCTTATATTACGATGCGCCTGTCGCCGTGGGATTTTGCCGCCGGGAAAGTGATCGTGGAAGAAGTGGGCGGCGTTGTGACGGATGTTTTCGGGCGCCCGCTCGATATGCTCGGGAACAGTTCCGTGTTTGCCGGCAAGCCCGGGCTGCATGAGGAAATTTTAAAGCGGTATCTAAAAGGGCAGGAATAAGAAAAGAGGGGCTCACAGTTTCCCCTCTTCACGCATTTTTTTCTTTGTTTTAAAGCCGAATCCCATAATGACAATGAGAAGCGCGGTGCAACCGAGAATGCCGGCAACGCTTTGGGCGCCGATCGCAACGCCGATGCCGCACATGGAAAGGAATGCAGCCAGTGAAAAGAACACAAATACCCATTTGATTTCCCGCATATGATGAACCTCCCTCTCCCCTTATTTTAGCGAAAATGTTTTAATAAAGCCAGCATTGTGTTATAATATTTTAGTTAAAGGTACAGACTAACATAGATTTGCGTTTAGGCAGGAGGAAATGTTTTTGAAAAGAAGAGAAGATTTACGCAACATTGCCATTATCGCGCACGTAGACCATGGGAAGACGACACTTGTGGACCAGCTGCTGAAGCAGTCCGGTACTTTCCGTGCCAATGAGCATGTTGAAGAACGTGCAATGGATTCCAATGATCTGGAACGGGAAAGAGGCATTACGATCCTTGCCAAAAATACGGCAGTTCATTATAAAGATAAGAAAATCAATATTTTGGATACTCCGGGACATGCTGACTTTGGCGGCGAAGTCGAACGGATTATGAAAATGGTGGACGGGGTCTTGCTTGTGGTGGATGCCTATGAAGGCTGCATGCCGCAGACGCGTTTCGTGCTGAAAAAAGCACTGGAACAAAACTTGACGCCGATTGTGGTCGTAAACAAAATTGACCGCGATTTTGCACGCCCTGAAGAAGTGGTTGATGAAGTGCTTGAATTATTTATTGAGCTGGATGCTAATGATGAACAGCTGGAATTTCCGGTTGTGTATGCTTCCGCCATTAACGGGACGGCAAGCCTCGATCCGGATCCGGCCAAACAGGAAGAAAATATGAAAGTGCTGTTTGATACGATTATCGAACATATTCCGGCACCTATCGACAACCGCGAAGAACCGCTCCAGTTCCAGGTTGCCCTGCTTGATTACAACGATTATGTCGGGCGGATCGGCATCGGCCGCATTTTCCGCGGAAAAATGCATGTCGGCCAGCAGGTGGCATTGATGAAGCTGGACGGCAGCGTCAAGCAGTTCCGTGTCACCAAAATGTTCGGTTTCTTCGGGCTGAAGCGGGAAGAAATTGAGGAAGCATATGCCGGGGATTTAATTGCGGTATCCGGAATGGAAGACATCAATGTCGGGGAAACGGTCTGCCCGGTTGAACACCAGGAAGCACTGACGCCGCTCCGCATTGATGAGCCGACTTTGCAAATGACTTTCCTTGTCAACAACAGCCCGTTTGCCGGCCGTGAAGGAAAATTTGTGACGGCGCGGAAAATTGAAGAACGGCTCCGTTCGCAGCTGCAGACGGATGTCAGCTTGCGTGTTGAAAACACTGACTCTCCGGATGCATGGGTTGTATCTGGACGGGGGGAACTGCATTTATCCATTTTAATTGAAAATATGCGCCGTGAAGGGTTTGAACTGCAGGTTTCAAAACCGAAAGTGATCATTAAAGAAATCGACGGCGTCAAATGCGAACCGGTGGAACGTGTCCAAATCGATACACCGGAAGAACACACCGGTGCGATTATTGAGTCGCTCGGTTCCCGGAAAGGCGAAATGCTCGATATGATCAATAACGGAAATGGACAAGTCCGCCTGATTTTCAATGTCCCGGCCCGCGGATTGATCGGCTATACGACCGAATTTATGACGCTCACGAGGGGTTACGGCATTTTAAACCATACGTTTGATTCCTACCAGCCAATGCAGTCTGGTCGTGTCGGCGGCCGCAGAAACGGCGTTCTCGTCTCCATGGAAACGGGCAAAGCCACGACATACGGCATGATGCAGGTGGAAGACCGTGGCACGCTGTTTGTCGAGCCAGGCACGGACATTTATGAAGGCATGATCGTCGGGGAAAACTCCCGTGAAAATGATATTGCTGTCAATATTACGAAAGCAAAACACGCGACAAACGTCCGCTCGGCAACAAAAGACCAGACGGCGGTCATCAAAAAGCCGCGCATAATGTCGTTAGAACAGGCGCTCGAATACCTGAACGACGACGAATATTGCGAAGTGACGCCAGAATCAATCCGGCTGCGCAAAAAAATCCTGAATAAGAGCGAGCGCGAAAAAGCGCAGAAACGGGCAAAAGCAGCAGAGAATGCATAAGCAAAGAATAGGGCCGGCATGACCCTGTTCTTTCATATATTCAAAGGGGAAAAGGGGAGATAGGATGACAAGCGAGGCGGTTCACCACCAATTGTCATTTTTTGCGGCGTTGTACAAAGTGGATGAAAACCCGGAACCGGGGATGTGGGCCTTGTATCTGACCATCGTCGTTCTTTCGGTCATTGTCTACCGGCTCGGATTTGCGAGAAAGTTGCCAGTTCTGAAATCTGCTGTTATTTATGTACTGCTCCTTTTGGGATGCACGCTGCTCACGTTTTTTGCCATCTTTTTGCCCGTGGGGGAGTCGCTCTGTTTAGCGGCTGTTGTGCTCGGCGTTTACAAAATCCGCCTGTATCAGCATAAAAAAACTGAAAAAAAGGAACGTTTTCCAATGTAGCACGCTTCCGGTTCCGGAAGCTTTTTTTTGTGCCGCAAAAGAACTGGACGCGCGCAATGATTCTAACCGGACTTGCCCGTACATATACTTTAGCAGTGCCTAGTCCTTTGTCCAATCCCAGCGATGAACAGGTCACACCGCGCTCACATAAACTAACATAATCCATATGAAGCAGGGGGCATCGATTTGAAGAAAATATACGTCTTGGATACCAATGTATTGCTCCAGGATCCATATGCCATCTTTTCTTTTGAAGATAATGAAATTGTCATACCGGCTGTTGTACTGGAAGAAGTGGATTCTAAAAAACGAAATATGGACGAAATCGGCAGAAATGCGCGCCAGGTATCCAAATTAATGGACGGTTTCCGGCAAGCCGGAAAACTGCATGAGAAAATCCCGCTTGAAAACGGGGGTGTGCTCAGAATTGAGCTGAATCACCGCTCCTTTCACCAGCTGCAGGATATTTTCGTGGAAAAAACAAATGACAACCGGATCCTCGCGGTTGCGAAAAATTTATCGCTGGAAGAAGAGAGAAAAGAAAATGGCCGCCCGGTGATTCTTGTCAGCAAAGATGCGCTCGTCCGGGTAAAAGCGGACGCGCTCGGCCTGTTGGCGGAAGATTTTTTAAACGACCGTGTCGTAAGCCTCGATCATCTTTATACCGGGCAAATGGAAATGTATATCAGCCCCGATTTATTGAAACGGTTTTATGAAAAGCAGGAACTGTCGCTGAGCGAAATTGCCAACCACCCGTTCTACCCGAACCAATTTCTGATTTTGAAAGATGCGCTCGGCAGCTCGGCTTCCGCAATTGCCATTGTGGATCAGGCTGGAAAAACGGCGAAAAAGCTCTTTCATGTGCAGGATGCTGTCTGGGGAATTAAGCCGAGAAACGCCCAGCAGTGGATGGCAATGGAACTTTTGCTGCGCCCCGATATTCCGCTCGTCACCCTGACCGGAAAAGCGGGAACGGGCAAAACATTGCTTGCCCTTGCTGCAGGCCTGATGCAGACGGAAGATTTGCATGATTATAAAAAGCTTTTGGTCGCTCGTCCGATTGTTCCGTTTGGCAAAGATATCGGCTATTTGCCGGGAGAAAAAGAGGAAAAGCTGCGGCCGTGGATGCAGCCCATCTACGATAATCTTGAGTTTTTGTTTAATACGAAAAAAGCGGGAGAAATTGATGGCATATTGTCCGGCATGAGTTCGATTGAGGTGGAGGCGCTGACGTATATCCGCGGGCGCAGCATCCCGGAGCAATATATCATTATTGATGAGGCGCAAAATTTATCCAAGCATGAAGTGAAGACGATTTTAACAAGGGTAGGGGAACAGAGTAAGATCGTGTTAATGGGGGATCCGGAACAAATTGACCACCCGTATTTGGATGCTTACAATAACGGGCTGACGTACGTCGTTGAGAAATTTAAAGATGTGCCGCTCGCCGGGCATGTGCAGCTGCTTAAGGGCGAGCGCTCAAAACTCGCGCAAATCGCGGCAGACCTTTTGTAAGACCACTATATGAAAAAACCGGGAGCAGCTGTCTTAAAACGTTTATGCTGCCCCCGGCATCCGGGATTATTCAATGCGCATACCGGTTACATATTTGACCGGGTTTTCCCGGTTTGAACCGTCATCCAATAAAATGTGAAGCGGGCCGTCTTCTTTCAGCGCCCTTCCTTTAATAGAAAAGGCAGCAATTAAATGGCCAGCCATTTCAAGCGGATAAGCGACAGGCCCGTTCTTTGTTTCAAACACGATTTTTTCCGCATCTTCCAGCGGCTCCGCATTTTGAATGAACAGGCCGACCGGGATGCCAAATGTCCCAGTTTTCAAATGGTGCCGTTTAAACTTTGACTTTGTCCTTACAGCAGCCTGCGGATCGGCCCCTTCTGCCATGGCTTTGTCAAAATATTTGCCGGTTTTCTTTAAGTAGGCTTCTTCCTGGCTGGTTTCCTGCTTTTCTTCGTCGAAATATGTATCAAGATCGACTTTCCGGTCATCAAATATCCAAGTGCCGATATCTAGCGTAATCGGAAACTTCACTTTTCCCTTTATTTGCATAATCATGATTGTGGCCCCTTTCTGTCCGTCTATACAGCATTATACCTTTCACGGCTGCCCGTGTCACTTGAAAGCGTATAAAAACAGTCCGGAAAGCGTTCGGGGTCGGGGAATTGCGGAATTTCAAATTCTGTCTCCCCCGCTTGTTTACGGGATTCCGGGCGTTTATTGATTTCGTATAACTTGCAAAATCACGGTTTTAAAGGTACAATTTTTAATTAGATTGATATGTGAACGGGGGGATCAATTTGGCGTCTGAAACAAAGGTGAACCACCGGGAGAAAGCATACAGCCTGCTCAAGGCGGACGCAGAAAAGATATTAAAATTAATTCAGGTTCAAATGGATAACTTAACGATGCCCCAATGCCCTTTATACGAGGAAGTATTGGATACACAAATGTTTGGTTTATCCCGTGAAATAGATTTTGCGGTCCGGCTCGGCTTAGTGGATGCCGGTGACGGAAAGCGGCTTCTTGATTCGCTTGAACAGGAACTGTCCCTTTTGCATGATGCATATATAAAAAAATAATGTTGAAAACTCAAACGATGTTCCGGTTGTTTGAGTTTTTTATTTTTTGAATAAGGGTCAGGCAATGGCGGCCGGCGAAAAAGATGTTATAATTTAAAAATAACGGCAGGAGTTTTTTTAAAACGGTAGAATATTTTTTATCATGAATGTTGCAGTTTTTACGGATTGGAAGGTTCCTATGCTGAAAAAAATCTTAAAATCATTCGACTACTCGGTCATCGTTGTCTACCTGCTTCTTTGCTTATTCGGTTTGGTAATGATTTACAGTTCCAGCATGGTGATTGCAGTGCAGCGTTACGGGCTGGACAGCGCCTATTTTTACAACAAGCAGAAAATCAATTTGGCCCTTGCACTCCTTGCGTTTACCGTTACGGCTTTTCTCCCGTATAAACTATACGCGAGCAAAAAATTCCTTGCAGTGCTGATGTGCGGGTCGATGTTCGGGCTTTTGGCACTGTTTATTTTCGGCCATACGTCGAATAACGCGCAAAGCTGGTTCCGGCTCGGTTCCAGTTCCGTACAGCCGTCGGAATTTGTGAAAGTTGCGATTATTATTTATCTGTCCGCCGTTTATGCCAAGAAACAGGCATACATTGACATCTTTAACAAAGGGGTTGTCCCGCCGCTTATCTTTCTTATCGTTGTTTGTTTCCTGGTTGCGATCCAGCCGGATATCGGGACGGCGACCATCATTTTTGGGATTGGCTGCACGATCATCGTTGCATCCGGCATGCGCCTGAAAACCATGCTGAAGCTGGCAGGGCTCGGGCTTCTATTTGCCGTTCTGTTGTCGCCGTTTCTTTTTCTGGAAAAGGACAAAATCTTTACGCCGGTTAAGATCGCACGGTTTACAGGCTATTTGAATCCTTTTCAGAACGAAGGCGGGGAAGGTCTTCAGCTCGTAAACTCCTATATTGCGATCGGGTCAGGCGGGCTGAAAGGGCAGGGGCTCGGGGAAAGCATTCAAAAGCTCGGTTATCTTCCAGAGCCCCACACCGACTTTATTATGGCCATTATTGCTGAAGAACTCGGGGCTTTTGGCGTTTTGTTTGTGATCGGCGGGCTTTGCTACATTGTGCTGCGCGGCATATATATCGGCATCCATTCAAAAGACCAGTTCGGGAGCCTGCTTGCGATCGGAATTTCCGGCATGATTGCCATCCAGACATTTATCAATCTGGGCGGCGTCTGCGGCCTGATTCCAATTACGGGGGTGACGCTACCGTTTATCAGCTACGGCGGTTCATCGCTTCTGATTTTGTCCCTTTCCCTCGGCATTCTGGTCAATGTGGGCATGTTTACAAAGTATGAGGAAAAGTATAAACACAAACAGGAAAAGCCGCAGGAAGCGGGCGGAGCAAACCGGAGGCCGTATCAGGTCTACTCAAGGCCGTAACGTTTAAAAACGGGTGCGCGGCAGAGTGAAAGCAGAGGATAAAATAAAAAGGCGCAAGGTTTTATGCCTTGCGCCTTTTTCCGCCTATCTTTCGTAAGCCCTTTGCTGCCTTGTTTTGCACTACAGCCGCAACAGGTGGTACCACTGGTTTTTCCAAACTCAGCGAACCCGGGCTTTTTTTAGCGGGAGGCTGTCTTTGCTTTTGGCAAACTGTTTCACTCGCCCGACAACGAGGTTCAAATAACACAACAGGCCGAACAGGCAGGAAATGAAAAATGCGTGCAGGAGGGTGAAAGTAAGATTCATCCTCGAAAAAACAACCATGGCGCCTGAAATAGCCTGCAGGCAGACAAGCACGAACGCAATGATCCATCCCCAGTAAATAACGCGCTGGTTTTGATAATGTCTTACGGCTCTAAAGGTGATATAAGCAATCCAGACAAAGATGAGGAGTGCCGCCGTCCGGTGCCCCATCTGCACCCATTCGAACCGGTTTGCGGGCAGGGAAGGGTCGCTGTTCACACAAAGCGGGAAATCCCGGCAAACAAGGCTTGCATTCATATGGCGGACAAGCGCGCCCGTATAGACGACGATAAAGCTGTAAACGGTCACGCCGATCGTATGCCATTTCATGCTTTTTTCAAGGACAAGCCGGCCTGCGTCAAATTTCTGGTCCCATTCAAAAACCATCAGCGTTAGCATCAGCACGGACGCAAACGAAATGAGCGAAACGCCGAAATGAAGCGCCATCACAAGATCGGATGAACCCCAGACGACTGCCGCCATACCGAGAAATGCCTGCAGAAGCAGAAAAATGACGGAAATAATGGATAAAAATTTCGTTTCTCTTTTATGGCCGATTGCAAACCATGACCAAATGGCAAGCGCAAAGACAAGAAACGATGCGATGCCCGTGCAAAACCTGTGCAGCCACTCGATCAGCGACTCGACAGTGAGCGGATCAGGAAAAATTTTGCCGTTACAAAGCGGCCATTGGCGGCCGCAGCCAAGGCTTGAACCGGTATTGGTGACAAGTGCCCCGCCGATTAAAACCACCATCATCGATAAAGTTGTCACTACTCCGAGCCATTTTAAAGTTGTGCGCAATTGTTCCACCTTCTTTAATCTCATTTGTAAACATGTATCACAAGCCACGAATGCAACATACAGTCCCGCATCATTGCAACCGTTCATATAGTAGAAAATCCGTTCGGCAAGGTGCTTCCAACTATCATCTTATCGTAAAACAGTCTGAAGGAAAAATATTTATTTCCCATGACACAAATTTGCCATAAAAATGTGTCGAAAATATCACACCTTCGCGGTAATTTATGATTAAATAGAATATAGGCAGGTATATTTCGGAATTCCGCATATTTACATGTTGGGAAACTTATAAATGATCTTAGTATGACGATATCGTTACATACAGTTTTGATTAATAGCCAAAAAGGAAAAGATGGATTATAGTTGTAGTATACCGTTTTCCTTATTGGCAGCGTAAAAACATTTACAAAAGGAATCCGCCGACAACGTGTCAGGCCATTTTTTTTGAACGGTTTTGAAAAATTGGAAGGAGGGACTATCGTGGCAGATAGTCGGACGATGGATACAACAACAAGGGTAAAAGCTGCAGACGCTTCTGCGTTGAAAGATTTCTTATCCTTGATTAAAATTGGAATTGTAAACTCAAATTTAATTACGGCATTTACCGGAATGTGGCTTGCTTTGGAATTGACAAACAGGCATTTTTTACAGTCACTGGACATTATGGTTCTTGCGATGGCGGGAACTGCGCTGATTGTCGCCGGGTCGTGCAGCCTGAACAACTGGTATGACCGGGATATTGATGTCATTATGAAAAGCAAAAATTTCAGGCCGACGGTTACAGGCAGATTTTCAAACGCAAAAGTGCTTACAATTGGCCTCGGATTTGTGGCACTCGGCACACTGCTATTGTTTATGACCACTCCAATGGCGGGGCTGATCGGGCTGTTTGGCGTATTCAGCTATGTCGTGCTGTATACAATGTGGTCAAAACGAACCCTTGTCAGCAATACCGTGATCGGCAGTTTTGCCGGCGCTGTTCCCCCGCTGATCGGCTGGGCGGCTGTTGACCCGCATCTCGGGATTGTGCCATGGATGCTGTTTTTGCTTATGTTTATCTGGCAACCACCGCATTTTTATGCGATTGCGATGAAAAAATGCGAAGAATACAAGGCAGCGGGCATTCCGATGCTTCCGGCTGTCAAGGGGTTTCAAATCACAAAATGGCATATGCTCATATGGGTGGCATTGCTTATTCCGGTGCCGTTTTTCCTGAAACCGCTCGGCATTGGTTTTATCATCCTTGCGACATTGTTTAATCTGGGCTGGCTGGCATTAAGCCTGTCCGGTTTTAAAATGAAGAATGATTTAAAATGGGCGAAATGGATGTTCATTTATTCGCTGAACTATTTAACGATCTTGTTTGTAGCAATGGTAATCGCTACGCTTTTCTAAAGGGAGTTCTTTCTTGCAAAAGAAATCCAATAGATTGCATCCTTGTTCTGACAGAAAGATACAGGAAAGAGGGGATTGGTAGAGCGATGAAACAGCGGCTGCAAAAGGGGAGTTTGCTTTTTATTGTCACTTTGTTTATGGCCGCGCTTTCGGGCTGTGGCAAGCCATATTTGTCGGCACTTGATCCTGCCGGCGAAGTGGCCCGGAAGCAGTATGATTTGATGATGTGGAGCGTTTGGATTATGGTGTTCGTCATGGTTGTCGTATTCGCCGTTTTCCTTACCGTTCTCATACGGTTCAGGCGGAAAAAAGGGGACGAATCCATTCCAAAACAGGTGCCGGGGAATCATAAGCTTGAAATCTTATGGACCATTATTCCGATTGTTTTATTGATTTTAATTGCCATTCCGACCATCAGCCAGGTCTTCAGCCTCGGAGATACGAAAGCGATGGATAAGAAAAAGGATGCCAAGCAAGGGGCGCTTATCGTTAAAGTTCGCGCCAGCCTTTATTGGTGGGAATTTGAATACCCGGGTTATGGTGTGGTGACAAGCCAGGAACTCGTTGTCCCAACAAACCAGAAAGTTTACTTCCAAGTGAAAGCCTCAGATGTGAAACACTCATTTTGGATACCGTCCGTTGGCGGGAAAATGGATGCCAACACAGATAATATCAACAAATTCTGGCTTGAAATTGATGATCAGAAGGCAGAGGATGCCGGAAATGTGTTTTATGGAAAATGCGCCGAATTATGCGGCCCTTCCCATGCCTTAATGGACTTCCGCGTGAAAGCGGTGCCACAGGATGAGTTTAAGGCGTGGATCAGCAATATGAAAAATGCAAAAGAAACAAAACCGGCGTCCGCTCTCGCACAGGAAGGGCAGGATGTATTCAAAAAAAGCTGCATCAGCTGCCACGCGGTCACGCCGAATGACACACGGCCGGAACAGGCACGGACAGCTCCCAATATGGCAACCTTTGGCGAAAGGGAAAAAGTCGCCGGCATTTTGGACCGTAATGAGGCCAATCTCAAAAACTGGATAAAAGATCCGGAGAAATACAAACCGGGGACAAAAATGCCCGCCTTCGGGGATAAGCTTTCCGACCGGCAAATCGATGCGCTTGCGGCTTATTTGATGCAATTGAAAGCTGGTGAATAAAACAAAGGGGATATTCGAAAGCAAAGGGGAGGTTAAAGTGAGCGTAGGAACAAAAAAGGCAGGTTTTGGCGCCACTGTCTATGAATATCTCACAACAGTGGATCATAAAAAAATCGGCATTTTGTATTTGATTACAGGGGGATTGTTTTTTGTCATCGGCGGGATTGAAGCGCTGATGATCCGCATACAGCTGGCGGTGCCGAACAATCATTTTGTCGGCGCGGATACGTACAATCAAGTCATGACAATGCACGGCACTACCATGATCTTTCTTGCGGCCATGCCGCTCTTGTTTGGTTTTATGAATGCGATTGTCCCGCTTCAGATCGGTGCCCGTGATGTGGCTTTTCCGTTTTTAAATGCATTGGGGTTCTGGTTGTTTTTCTTTGGCGGTATTTTCTTGAATTTATCCTGGTTTCTTGGGGGCGCGCCCGATGCGGGGTGGACTTCCTATGCTTCACTGTCCCTCGCATCTGGCGGACACGGGATTGATTTTTATTCACTCGGGCTGCAAGTTTCAGGTTTCGGTACGCTCATTGCTGGGGTGAATTTCCTTGTGACGATTATGAACATGCGGGCGCCGGGAATGACGTACATGCGCATGCCGATGTTCACATGGACGACTTTCGTTGTGTCCGCCCTTATTCTGTTTGCGTTTCCACCACTTACAGCCGGTTTGTTCTTGCTAACATTTGATCGGATGTTCGGTGCGAAATTTTTTGACGTGGCCTTCGGAGGAAATACCATCATTTGGGAACATCTTTTCTGGATTTTCGGGCATCCGGAAGTCTACATTTTAATTTTGCCGGCATTTGGCATTTTCTCTGAAATTTTTGCACATTTTTCTAAAAAGCGATTATTCGGATACTCTTCCATGGTATTCGCCGTTATTTTAATTGGGTTTTTAGGCTTTATGGTGTGGGCCCACCATATGTTTACAACCGGCCTGGGCAATGTAGCCAACGCCATTTTTGCCGTGTCTACAATGACCATTGCGGTGCCGACGGGCATTAAAATTTTCAACTGGCTGCTTACGATGTGGGGCGGGAGCATCCGGTTTACAACGCCGATGCTTTATGCGGCTGCTTTCATCCCGTCCTTTACATTGGGCGGTGTTACCGGGGTGATGCTCGCGGCTGCACCTGCTGACTACCAATATCATGACAGCTATTTTGTTGTAGCCCACTTCCACTATGTTATTGTCGGCGGTGTTGTTTTCGGGTTGCTTGCGGCACTGCATTATTACTGGCCGAAAATGTTCGGCACGATGCTGAATGAGACAATGGGGAAAATCACATTCTGGCTATTTTTCATTGGTTTCCATTTAACCTTTATGATCCAGCACTGGCTCGGATTGCTCGGGATGCCGAGAAGGCAGTGGACATATCTGCCGAATCAAGGCTGGGATACGGATAACCTCGTCAGTTCATCCGGCGCGGTGTTGATGGCGGCAGGTGTGCTAATCCTCGTGGCCAATATTGTTGTCACGGCCGTCCAGAACCGGAAAGTCGGAAACGATCCGTGGGAGTTTGGCAGGACGCTCGAATGGTCGATTTCCTCTCCGCCGCCGGAATACAACTTTGCACAAACACCGCTTGTCAGAGGAATTGACACCTGGTGGCTCGAAAAAATGGAAGGGAAAAAACAGGTGACACCAGCAGAGCCGATCAAAGACATCCATATGCCGAACTCGTCCATCTTGCCGTTTTTTATGGCATTCGGTTTATTTATTGCCGCGTTCGGCGCAATGTATCATGCAAACCATACCAAAGCCGGCATCACGATCCTTGTCATCGGCTTGGCGATTACCCTTGGATCGATGCTGATCCGGTCGGTAAAAGATGATACGGGATACCATATTAGGAAGGAAGCCTTAATGGAACGCGAAGAAAGGGGGGCCGGGGCGTAATGGAAATAGAACAAAATTTTACGGCGAAAACATGGCCAGAGTCCCCGGAGCGGGCGACGCTTGAAGGCAGGAATAAATTTCTCGGTTTTTGGCTGTTTTTAGGCGGCGAGACGGTCCTTTTTGCTTCCTTGTTTGCAACCTACCTGGCGCTGAAAGACAAGGGCCCGGCATCAATGGTGCATGCAAAAGACTTATTTGAACTGCCGCTAACCTTTTTGGCCACGGTTTTTCTGTTAACGAGTTCCATTACAAGTGTGTATGCCATTTATCATATGAAAAATTTTGCTTTTAAAAAAATGCAGGCCTGGTTTTTGATTACCGTTTTGCTTGGTGCTTGTTTTCTTGGGCTTGAAGTCTATGAATTCCATCATTATGTGACGGAATACCATCATACATTTACAAGCAGCGCATTCGGTTCCGCGTTTTATACGCTTGTCGGGTTCCACGGCGGCCACGTGGCGTTCGGGCTGTTATGGATTACGACACTGATGGTGCGGAACGCGAAACGGGGATTGAATTTGTACAATGCGCCGAAATTTTACGTGGCAAGCCTGTATTGGCACTTTATTGATGTCGTCTGGGTGTTTATCTTTACGGTTGTATATTTGATGGGGATGGTGGGATAAGATGGAACACAATGCACAAATGGACAGACGCCATGTTGAATACGAATACAGGCGCCGCAAAAGCGCGGAGGAAATGAAGTACCAGGTCGTCAGTTTTATTTTGATGATGTTTTTGACTATTGTTGCATTCTGGGCCGTCCATGCCCATTTGTCCAAATGGTTTACCATTCCGGTTATCCTGCTTTTGGCTGCGATCCAGGTCGTATTTCAGCTGTTTTATTTCATGCATATGAACCATAAGCACCATGAAGGCCCGAAACTTTTCATCTTTGGCGGCACACTCGTCGCATTTGTCACAGTACTGGCATTCCTCACCATCATCTGGTGGTGAAAAGAAAAGCGGAGGGCGTTTGATTATCGGCGTACGGATTTTTTTAGGCCCTTGACTGAGATTGAGTGAAACTGCAATCATCAGGGCCATGGCCTTGATGATTGCAAGTTGAACCAATCGGACATTTACGGGTAGTTGACCCCCGCCTAGCCTATTGTGTTATATTTTCATCATACCTGTGGTGGGGGTCTTACTGCCCGTTAATGTGGGATAAAGGAAACACGGCGAGGAACGAGCCGATGTTGACTTATCGTAGGGGAGGGGACTGGAAATTCACTAGCCGACAGCGCCCGGAGCTAGACAAAGAAAAGCGGAGGCGACTGCTTAGCCCCGACAGGCGAATGTTCCGGCCGGGATGAAGCCTTGGCTTCAGGACGGACGGGTTATTCGACCCGAGGGGCTAGGAGCCGCAGCTAGACAAAGAAAAGCGGAGGGCGTTTGATTATCGGCTGCTAGGAGCCAGAGCTAAAAGTAAAGCGGAGGGCGCTTCTTGGGCGCCCCCGCTTTAAATCGATTTGCAATGGTGCGGAAAGGAGTGGTAATGGTGCCGCTTGAAATATTCGGATTTCGTGCACTGTGGAGCCCTTATTTTTTTATCACGATCTTACTGTTTGTTTTTCTTTATTTTCTGCTTGCGTCCTTATGCAAAAGGTCTTATTTGAACGCAATGCCGCCGAGTCCGGTGCAGTCTGTTTCTTTTTGTACAGCGATGGTATTGCTTTACATCGTCAAAGGCTCTCCTGTCGATCTTATCGGGCATATCCTGTTTTCCGTCCATATGCTGCAAATGTCTATCCTTTTTTTCATTGTCGCACCGCTGTTTTTGCGTGGGATGCCGGTGTGGATATTGGAAAAGGGGATGCAGCTTCCGGTTGTCGCGCCCGTTGTCCGGTTCTTTACAAATCCGGTGCTTGCCGTTATCACCTTTAATATCATTTTTTCCCTGTACCACATTCCGGCCGTTTTCGATCAGGTCAAGGTCACTCCGTTTCTCCACAGCATCTACACCATTGTGCTGTTTCTTTTAGCCATAGCGATGTGGTGGCCGATTTTGTCGCCATTGCCCGGGCAATATGCGCTGGGCGGCCTGAAAAAAATCGCTTATTTATTTGCAAGCGCCATGCTTTTAACCCCTGCATGCGCCTTAATCATGTTCGCCAATCATCCGGTTTACAGGAGCTTTTCCGACGGAACGATGTGGCTTTCGTCCATGCATTTATGTGTGCCTGCTGACATGCTCTCCGGAGTGGCGCGTTACGGCTCCCCGGCACTTTTCTCACCGCTTCCTGTACTGCAGGACCAGCAGCTTGGCGGTGTGGTGATGAAAATCATGCAGGAAATCGTCTACGGCATCATGCTTGCCCGCATTTTTTTCCAATGGGCAAGGACAGAACAGGAAGATGGCAGTACGGAAAAGAATCCGGTTGCCGGAGAACAGCGGAGGCTAATGGAACAGCATTAAAAAAAGGCCGCTCTCTATGGCCCACCGTTTTAAGGGGCCACAGGAGCGGCACATTTTATTCAGCAAATACAACCAAGTCTTCTTTAAGCGCTTCCAAAATTTTTCTGCAATACTTGACGAGATCATGCGGAAAATACTCGTCATCGCCGTATTCCACACCATGCGGATAATAATATTTTCCTAAAATAGGCGCCTTTAACTGAATCACGGCATCAAACGAATCCACATCCCCCTCGGTTGCAACTCCCTGCACGCGAAGATAATAGGTGCCTTCCTGAATCGTAAATTTTCTATCATATGTGACGCGTTCATAATCCCATTGCCCGGCACGTACCATCTTGTGCCGCTCCATTACATCATCCAGCCGCGTCAGATCCACTTTCATATTTTCCAAACCCGTGTCATCAAACTGCAAAAATACCCCTCCCGTCCGCGCAATTAAAATCTTTCAATTTTATCTTATCTGAATACAAACATTTATGCAATGCAAATGTTCATACCCGCAAAAAAACCGGCCGCACCGGCTGTCCTTCGAGGAGGTGATTGAGTATGTGTAAAATTTTACTCGAAGGGGCAAATGAGTGGAAAAAAATGGGAAGAC